>Ga0116145_1000749_pt1 | contig 36104 bp, 28 predicted proteins | sample AD_JPNHG1_MetaG_FD_89747 | JGI IMG/M metagenome (GOLD analysis project Ga0116145, IMG submission 89747) | Active sludge microbial communities of municipal wastewater-treating anaerobic digesters from Japan - AD_JPNHG1_MetaG | ecosystem: Engineered > Bioreactor > Anaerobic > Digestate | place... | reverse complement strand
TTTAAACCTTCATCAATTGTTAAATTTAAAACATCATTAATGTTTTTGCCTTTATATTTTACTTCTAAAGTTTCTTTATTAAATCTTTTGCCGTGGCAAACCTCGCATTCTACTAAAACTGGTGGCAAAAAATGCATTTCAATTAAATTATAACCAGCTCCATGGCAAGCTTCACATCTTCCCCCTCTAACATTAAAAGAAAAACGGGAAGGAGAATAACCACGAGCTACTGCTTGAGGCAATTGGGCATAAAAATCTCTGATCGGAGTAAATACTCCGGTATAGGTTGCGGGATTAGAACGGGGAGTTCTGCCAATTGGCGATTGGTCAACCATTACTACCCTATCAAGGTATTCAGTGTTTAAAATTTTAGAAACATTTTCTAAATCTCTAAATCTTGATTTAATTCTTAATAAATTTTTATATAACACATCATAAATTAAAGAAGATTTGCCGCTTCCTGAAACGCCGGTTACCACCACCAATTTTCTTAAAGGTATTTCAACATTAATATTCTTTAAATTATTGGCTCGAGCTCCAACAATCATTAATTTTTCAGTAATGCTTTTTCTGCGATTTTTGGGTACTGCTATTTTTTCTTCCCCTTTCAGATATTTTAAGGTTAAAGATTTTTGAGGGGTTTTTGTTTTTTTATCCAATAATTTTGAAATTTCTCCACAAGCTACAACTTCTCCACCTTTTATTCCAGCCATTTCTCCTAAATCAACCAGATAATCAGCTGACTTTATTGTTCGTTCATCGTGTTCTACAACAATTAAGCTATTATGCCTATTTTTTAATTCTTTTAAAGTATTGATTAATTTTTCAGTATCCCGTTCATGAAGCCCAATTGTTGGTTCATCTAAAACATATAAAGTATTGGAGAGTTTGGAGCCTATTTGAGAAGCTAATCTTATTCTTTGAGCTTCGCCTCCAGATAAAGTTTCTGCTTCTCTAGTCATTTGTAAATAATTCAAACCAACTTCCAATAAAAATCCCAATCTATCAATAATTTCTTTAACAATTGTGGAGGCAATTGTCTTTTCGCGGATAGTTAATTTTGATTCATAAGACACAAAAAAATTATAAGCCTCTTCTAAAGATAATGAACAAACTTCATAAATATTTTTGCCGGAAATTTTTACTGATAAAGCTTCTTTTCTTAATCTTTTTCCTTCACAAGTTGGACAAATTGTTTTTAAAAAAATATCTTTCTTTCCAAGGCCAGCGCAATCAGGGCAGGCTCCATAAGGGCTATTAAAAGAAAACAATCTTGGTTCAACTTCTGGAAAAGCAAAATTATCATTAGGACAAGTAAAATGGGAAGAAAGCAAAAATTCCCGTTTATAACTTTCGAATTTGCTATCAGCCATTAATCCGATATTAACCAGACCATTAGAATAATTTAAAGCATTTTCTACTGCCTCAAAAAGCCGGCTTTCATCTTTTATTGAAACTTTATCGATAATAATTTCAATAGTATGGTCTTGATAACGAGAAAGCTCAATTTTGTCGTGAAGCGAATAAATTTTGTTGTCAATTCTTGCTTGCGAATAACCTAAATTTAAATAATTATAAAGCAATTGGTAATACTCGCCTTTTCTACCTCGAACAACTGGAGAAAAAATTGTCAAATATTCAGCCTTGTTTTTTAAAGCTTCTTCTTTGATAATTTTTACCATTTCATCAATTGACAATCTTTCTATTTTTGCTCCATCAATTGGACAATAAACTTCTCCTAATCTTGCGAACAATACTCTTAAATAATCATAAATTTCAGTTAAAGTTCCAACTGTTGAACGAGGGTTGTGGGATAAAGCTCTTTGATCTATTGAGATTGCCGGAGACAAACCAGAAATTTCATCAACATCAGCTCTTTCCATTTGCCCTAAAAACTGCCTAATGTAAGGCGACAATGATTCAATGTAGCGGCGCTGGCCTTCGGCAAAAATTGTATCAAAAGCTAAAGAAGATTTGCCGCTTCCTGAAACCCCAGTAAAAACTACTATCTTATTTTTAGGAATTTCCAGATCAATGTTTTTTAAATTATGGACTCTGGCTCCTTTAATTATTATCTTGTCTTCCATAAATTTTTAATTTAAAAATACTAAAGCTCCCTATGTTTTAAAACTATAGGTTATAAAAGCGAATTAATTTTACTCTTTTGAACTTAAAAAGCAATAAGCTTAATTATTTTTTAGAAGAATGCTTATTAATCAATTTTTCAAGCTCTTCAATTTCTTGTTCTTTTTCTTTTTCAAGTTTTTTCCAAAAATCCAAGCACTTCTTGCAACCTCTGGCATCTTTTTTATAAACATTTTTTATACGCCACAAGCTCTTGTGCTCTTGAACCAACTGCAAATAAAGATTGTAATAATGATTAGTCATCATTTTTTTAATTGTTAATTAATAACTTATTATAACTTAATTTTTAAAAATTTACATTTTGATATTTTAATTTTGCATTGAGTATTAGTTCCACGTAGTAAAATATTTGCTTTGTTAAATAAATTCTTCAATATTTTTAGTAATTGATTGAGGAGTAATGTGGTGCTTTTTATTGTAAGCTAATTGCTTTTTTCTTCTTCTGTTAACTTCATCTATCGCCCTTTTCATTGAAGGAGTAATACTATCAGCATATAAAATTATTTTCCCCTTAACATTACGAGCAGCTCTACCCATTGTTTGGATTAAAGAAGTTTCGCTTCTTAAAAATCCTTCGCGATCGCTGTCTAAAATTGCCACTAAAGTAACTTCTGGCAGGTCTAAACCTTCTCTTAAAAGATTTACTCCGATTAAAACGTTGAATTTTCCTCTCCTAAAATTAGTTAAAATTTTAGTTCTATCAAGAGTTTGAATATCGCTATGAAGATAATTAGATTTGATGCCTTGCTTTTTAAAATAATCATTTAAATCCTCTGCCATTTTTTTAGTTAAAGTATTAACAATGGCTCTTTCATTATTAATTGTTATTTTTCTGATTTCACTTATTACATCATCAATTTGGCTTTTATCGGTTTGGCTGTTAAAAACTGGCCTTATTTCAATTTCTGGATCAACTAAACCGGTTGGCCTGATAATTTGTTCTACAACCTGTGAAGAATGTTTTAATTCCCAAGCTCCTGGAGTAGCTGAAGTAAAAATAGTTTGGTCTATCATTTTTTCAAATTCAGAAAATTTCAAAGGACGATTATCTAAAGCTGAAGGCAAACGCCAGCCGTATTCAATTAAAATTGTTTTTCGAGATTTATCGCCTTCGTACATTCCCCTTATTTGAGGCACAGCAATATGAGATTCATCAATAATTGTTAAAAAATCCCCTTTGCCATTCTTTCGGGGAAAATAAGATAAAAGAGTATCTGGCGGTTCTCCTGATAATTTGCCAGTTAAATGCCTGGAGTAATTTTCTATACCATGGCAATACCCTAAAGTTAAAAGCATTTCAAGATCATATTTAGTTCTTCTTTCTAATCTTTCAGCTTCCAAAAATTTGCCATTTTTTTTAAAAAACTCCAATCTTTCTTTTAGTTCTTTTTTAATTTCTTTTACTGCCCTTTCAATATCTGGTTGAGTTGAAATAAAATGCTTAAAAGGCATAACAATTATTTCTTTTTCTTGGGAAATTATTTTTAAATTAACAGGGTCAACCAGTTCTAATTTTCTAACTTTTTGATTTTCCAAAGTTATGCGGTAAATAATATTCTGGGAAGCTGGCATAATTTCAAAGGTATCACCCCTAACTCTAAAAAGTCCCCTTTTTAAAACTCCATTAGTTCTCTTAAATTGAATTTTTACAAGCTGATTTATGAAATCTCCGCGAGTTACTGGTTGATCAATTTCCAAATGAATGCTTGAAGAAAAATAATTTAGAGGAACTCCTAAGTTATAAATACAAGAAACCGAAGCTACAATTATAACGTCTTTCCTGGTTAACAGAGCGGTTGTTGCCTGATGCCTTAATCTGTCAATTTCTTCATTAATCATTGCTTCTTTTTCAATATAAGTATCGGTAATTGGCAAATACGCTTCAGGCTGATAATAATCATAATAAGAAACAAAATAATTAACAGAATTTTCTGGAAAAAAATTTTTATATTCCCGATAAAGTTGGGCAGCTAAAGTTTTATTTGGAGCAATTACCAAAACCGGCTTTGAAAATTCTTTAATAACATTTGCTATAGTAAAAGTTTTGCCAGAGCCAGTAACGCCTAAAAGAGTCTGGTAGTTATAACCCTTTTTTATTCCAGCTACTAATTTTTTTATTGCTTGAGGCTGATCTCCTGAAGGTTGATAAGCAGAATGTAATTTAAAAAGAGACATTTAATAAATGATAAATATAAATTATATTTTAATAATTTTAGGGTTGAAGGATGTCTTCTGTTCGCGAATCAATTGAAATAATAACTTCCTTAATAGTTGAAAATTGTTTTAAAGTTTCTGTAATTTGCGCTCTAATTGCTGAAACCCTGCAGGAACCGCCAACCCCTTGTTCTAGGTCTTTACTAAAATCAATTTTAGCTATTCCATTTTCTATTGTTAGGCTTTGGATTTTAACATTTGACGGTAAAGAAGAAAAATAATTTTCTGATTTTTCTTCTGGAGTTGGCCCTTTTAACAATTCTTCAATGGCAGCTCTGGCAACTGCTTGGGTTTTTGGAATTTGTCTTTCAACGGGAAAAACTTTAAAACAGCTGGCTTCGGGATCCAAATCGCTGTTGTTAAAAAACACTTTAATTGTCATTAAATCATTTTGGCTAGTCTCTTGAAATCTAACTGGCAATTCAAATTTATCGTCGTTTTGAGCTAAACCCGATGGATTATCTCTTTCAAAAACAATAAAACCAGTAGAAGTTTGGGGATTTTCAAAATTTAAAACAGCTTCAAATGGCACAAAATCTTCGCTCATCCAATCCTTTTGGGCTTGGGCAATTGTTCTAGCAATCTCGTTTCTATTAGCATCAAGTAGTTTTATTGGAAAGCTTGCTTCAAAATACCACATACCTCGCGCTTCTCCGGTAATTGTTAAAGGAGAAGAAATCAAATCATTGGCTTTTAAATCAAAAATTTTTAATTTATCATTATAAAAATTTGTAGGACATTTTTCTAATGGCTGAGGTTCTTTGGGGTTACCAATTTTTTGCCACTCGCCGTTCTGGCATAACCAATAATTATTGACTTCATAAACCGAATTGTTAGCTATTTTTTTATAATCAATTAAAAAATACAAACCCCCTAAAATAACAATAATTCCTAAAATTATTAAAACTTTTTTAACCATAAATTATTATTAATTAATTACTAAATTATAGCACAGACTAATAATAGTTTATTATTAGTTGAATCATTTTTGGCAAATTGGACAAAAATAAGTTGCTCTTGAAAGCAAATTAATTTTTTTAATAATTCCCTTGTCTCGAGGACATCTTCTATTAGCTCTGCCATAAATATAAAAATGTTTTTGATAATTTCCTTTTTGAGCTTCAGTTGTTATAAAGCTTGAAATGCTTGAACCACTAAATTTTAAAGCCCTTTTTAAAACCTTGGTTATTGCTTTGTAAAGATCTTTTAATTGCTTATTGGTTAAATTATTGCCTTTAGTTTTAGGATTAATCCGCGCTAAATATAATATTTCATTAGCATAAATATTTCCAATTCCCGAAATTTTAGTTTGATCCATTAATAATCCCTTAATCATTCTGGAACTATTTTTGATAATTTTTTCAAATTCTTCAAAGCTAATTTCCAAAGCATCGGTTCCTAAATTTTTTAATAAATCTTTCAATTCATCTTTTTTTATAACTTTTAGCCAGCCGAATCTTCTAATATCGTTATAAATTAATTTTTCTTTTCCCAAATAAAAAATTGCTCGGTTGTGAACTTTATTAAAATTTTTTGATTCTTTTTCAAAAACAAATCTGCCGCTCATTTTGAAGTGAGTAGCTAAACAAAAGTTATTTTCAAAACAAATTATCAAAATTTTGCCAATTCTTTTAATTTGAGTTATTCGAGAATTTAAAATGTTGTTTTTATCGCCTTTAAAAATTTTGGGGTCTTTTATTTCAATTTTGGTAAATCTCTTACCAAGCAGTTTAGCTTCTAATTGCCTTTTAATAATTTCAACTTCAACTAATTCTGGCATAGTTAAGCCAAATAAAAGCGGGAAACCGCATCCCAATTTACAACATTCCACCAATTTTGAACATATTCCGCTCTTCTATTTTGATATTTCAAATAGTAAGCATGTTCCCAAACGTCAATTGCCAAAATAGGAGTTAATTCTAAATATAAGGGAGAATCTTGGTTGGGTAGCGATAAAACTTTTAATTCATTTTGCTGATTTCTAACAAGCCAAGCCCAGCCACTTCCAAAGTGGCTTATAGCTGTTTTAGAAAACAAATCTTTAAAAGCCTCAAAGCTTCCAAAATTTTTATTAAAAGCGTCTAATAACTCTTTAGCTGGTTCTGTTTTTAAAGGGCTCATCAAATCCCAAAATAGCAGATGATTATAATAACCTCCTCCTTGATTTCTGACAGCAGTTCTTATATCTTCTGGAATTTTTTCATAATCTTTTAAAAGTTCAGTTACTGGAATATTAAATAGTTCAGGATGTTTTTCTAAGGCAGCATTAAAATTGTCAGTATAAGCTTGATGGTGCTTATTGTAATGAATTTCCATTGTTTGAGCGTCGATGTACGGCTCTAAAGCATTATAATTATATGGCAAAGATGGCAATTGATACATATTTTTATAAATTATTTTTATTGATTTAATTATTTAAATTAGCAAAATTATAATTTATTAAATTATAAATAACAAGAACTTTAAAAATTTAAACTTTTATATTTACATTTTTAACTTAAAATATTCCATATGATTATCCATATGGTTATCCATATGGAAAATTAAAAGTCTTAATTTTAAAATGTTTTATCTATTATCTCCTTCACTTTTAATTACCCCTCTTGTTTCTCTATCGAAAAGTTTTTCTATATTCAATTGGGCGACTTGTTCTAAAGATAAATTTAATTCAGTTGCAATTTGAGATAAATACCACAAAACATCTCCTAATTCTTTGGCAATTTCCAATTTATAGTCATCAGATAAAACTCCTTCTTTATTTCTAAAAAGTTTTTTAATTTTTTCAGCAACTTCTCCTGCTTCGCCAGTTAAACCTAAAACTGGATAAACGAAATTTTCTCCTATTTTAGGGTAGTGGGCTGTTTTTCTTGATTGTTTTTGATATTCTTCAAAAGTCATTTATTTTAATAAAAAATTAATTTGAGTTGTCAAATTTCTCAACAGCTTTTTTAATAAGAGTTAAGCTTTCATCATAAGTCGATCTATCAACTGGATAAGGAACAGCGTCTTTTCCCCCAAAAGCAAACGAGTATCTTGCTGGATCTTCATAAGAAGGTTTTGCTCCATAAATTACTTCAGAAACCAATGATAAAGCTCTAACTGTTTTAGGACCAACTCCTTGTTGCGCTAAAAAGCTTTCATAACTTTGGGGATTTTCATAGCAAATTTTCTCTAAAATCTTTTTTAAATAAGGGCTTTCAAAGAAATTCTCTTCAACTACTGGCAAATAATGAAAATCATAGGAATTATTTTGAAGTTTTAAAGAAGTAAATGTTTCATTTTTAAATTTTAAAGCTAAAACTCCGGATTGAGAAGTATAATGTTCTCTAATAATTCTAATATCTTTAGATAATGATTTAAAACCATTTTGTAGAAGTTTTAAAGAAACTTCGCGGTTTTTAGAACTTTTATTTGAGGTTAAGTCCAGAACATTTTTTTCTTTTAATTGACTTATTATTCCTGAGTGAGGCTCGTTAATCAAATCACTAAGATTTTTACTATACCAGTGATAACGGCGAGCTGTTAAATTTTTAGTATTCATTCCTTGTTGAACAACAGCCCAAGAGCCATTAGCAGAAAAGAAAAAACTATGATGATAAATTTGGTAACTGTCTTGAACTAAAGATGAATCAACTTTAGCAGCCATTTTTGAATTATAAACTAAAGCTTGGGAAGTTTTAGAATCGAAATCTAATTTATTAGACCAGTATTGAATTTCTTGGGGAGTTTTTCTTGATGTTTTCCCTTTTCCTCCGCAAATAAAAATTCCGAGTTGTTTTTCTTCGCCTTTAAGAGCTTCTTTCAAAGCAGCTGTTAAAACCGTGGTTAGTCCCGAAGCATTCCAATCAAAAGCTAAAACCGTTCCCAAAGATTGGAACCAAACAGGATCAGCTATTCTTTTAATAAATTCGTCAGGCCCGTATTCATAGCTCATTAGATGCAATACTTCTTTTGAAAGAGAAACCATTCTATCGAATAACCATTTAGGACATTTTCCGTAATCTAAAGTAAAAGTTGCTATTGCTCGATTCATTAATTTTTAAAAAAATTAAGATTTAAGAAGGACTCCGGTTATCAATAACTCAGCTTTAAAAAGCTAAGTGGGTGTCCTCATCTCTGGCGTTTTGCACCAAAGAGCTTTTGGACTCCCAATAAAATTTTTATGTCCTGAGTTTTGATTTCCAGAGTCCTATAATATTATAGACCAAAATCTTAAAAATTTCTATTTAAAATTTTATCTTTTAAAAGGCAAAAAGGGCAATTTTTTATCCACAATTGACAATAATAAAAAAAATTTAAGATTTTTTACTCCAAAATTCCGTCTAAATTAACATCGTAAAGAATTGATTCGTTAATCAACCGATAATTAATAAGTTCTTCCGGCTTAAACCATAAAGAAATTTCTCTTTGAGCTTCTTCAACTGAACCAGAAGAATGAATTAGGTTTCTAACTGCCCGATTATCAAGATCTGCTACTTGGTAAGAATCAATTGTTAAATCTCCTCTGATGGTTCCAACATCAGAAGTTAATGGTTCTGTTCCTCCAGTAATTTTTCGAACTATTTTAACAGCATTCATTCCCTGCCAAACCATGGCAACTACTGGCCCACAAGTTAAATACTTTTTTAAATTTTCTAAAACTCTTTGCCCCATTTTTTCAGGATCAGTTTCTGGGGGTTCCAATCCTTTTTCTTTGTAAGCTAAAATGCTTTTTTCCCCTGTTTTGGTTTTCCAATTTGGATCGCTCAAGTAATGTTTCTCTACTAATTCTTTGGTTGGCACTAAAAATTTTAAACCAACTAATTTTAAACCAGTTCTTTCGTAACGATGAATAACTTCTCCTATTAAACCTCGTTGAATTCCTTCTGGCTTAATTAAAACTAAAGTTCTTTCTCTTTTAAATTCATCTAACATAATATTTATTAAAAATATTTTAATTATTAATTAAGGGGTTAATCTTTTGACATCGCGCGGCAAATAAGTTGCTTCTTTAACATTTAGCAAATCAAGGATTTTCATAATTAATCTAGCTGGCCCTATGCCAACTCCTCCATGAGGAGGAGAACCGTATCTAAAAAAATTAAGATAGTCACTGATTGTTTCTAATTTAACCCCTTTTTCAATTGCTTGTTTTTCTAAAATCTCTATACGATGCTCTCTTTGAGAACCAGTAGTAATCTCAACTCCCTTATAAATTAAATCAAAACTTTTAGTAATTTGAGGGTTATCTTCGTATCGCTGGTGATAAAACGGCCTAACTGAAATTGGAAAATCGGTAATCCAAATAAAATCAGAACCTGTTTTTTGTTTGGTAATTTCCCAGATTTTTCGCTCTTCTTCAGGAGTCAAATCCTCTTTTTCGCTTACTACTCCTTCTTTTTTCAAAATTTCTTTAGTTTCTTTTAGGGTATGATAAGGAAATGGTTTTTGGGGAATTTCAATATTTAAATCTAAACTTTCTTTTAAAGCCTTAAAACCGGAAATTATTAAATCTTCTTCAACAGCCATAACATCAAAATGGGAATCAATATAAGAAATTTCAAAATCCCAACCAGTAAATTCTGTTAAGTGGCGCGAGGTAAAAGAAGGTTCAGCCCTAAAAACCGGGCCAAAAGTAAAAACTTTTTCAAAACCAGCTGACATTGCCATTTGCTTATAAAATTGAGGAGATTGAGCTAAATAGGCTTTTCTATCGAAATATTTAACCTCAAAAACTTCTGATCCCCCTTCGCTGCTGGTACTCATTAAAGATGGGGTATAAATTTGGATAAAGCCGTTTTGATTAAAATAATTTCTAAATCCTTTTTCTAATTCTGTCCAAACCTGAAAAATTTTTAAGTTTCGAGGATTCCTTAAATCTAAAAAACGCCAATCTAGACGTTTAGTTTGGTCAACTTCTTCTGCTCCTTTTTCAGAAACTATAGGAATTGGCAATTCACCATTCGCCAATGACAAAATTTCAATTTCTATTGGATTTATTTCAAAACCATTAGGGGCTTGCTTTTCTTCCTTAACAATTCCTTGAATTTTAACAACTGACTCAGTTATTATTTTTTTTGCTATTTCAAAATTTTGATTATCTTTAGTAATAACAACTTGAACAGTTCCGGTTCGATCTCTTATTAATAAAAATTTTAAATTTCCATGGTCCCTGATAGTTTGAACAAAACCAGCTATTATCACTTCTTTATTAAGGTAATTTTTTAAATCTTTAATTGGAATTTTGTTTATCATATTTAAAATTATACAATAAAAACAACTAAATAAACAATAATAATATAAAATTAAAAAAATCAAAATGCAAAATGACAATTTAAAATCTTTTAATTTTTGCGATTTTATATTTTGATATTCAGATCTTAAACTTTAATGTTACTTTATCTCGTGTTGCCTTATATTTTTTACTCTTAGTTTTATTGTAGTTTTAAAGTAATTTAATTATTCTACTAATTTAGTCTACTATTATAACGATCGTTATAATAGTAGACTAATATTTTTTTACAATCATTAATTTAGTTATCCGTATGGTTATCCATATAATAATCTCTCAAACCTAAAATTAACTCTGTGGAATTGCACTTTATTCCACGGAATTCAAATTCAATAATTTAAAGATCTAATTTGTTAATTTTTAGAGTGTTGTCTTTGATAATCAATTGGATTGTCTTGTCTTTTAAAGTGGTAAAAATTTGGGAATTAATTTTTTCTAAATTAGCCAAAACCTCTTGGGTTGGAAAACCATAACTGTTATTGCCAACTGGAATAACCGCCACTAAGGGCTTGGTTTTTTCTAAAAAATTTAAAGACGTTGAATTTTTTGAACCATGATGAGCAACTTGTAAAAAATCAACGCCTGGTAAATCAGAAATTAAAAGATTTTCAACTTTTGAAGAAATATCTCCGGTAAATAATGCCTCGAAATCAAAATAATCTAAAAATAAAACCAACGAAGAATCGTTTAGCTCTTTGGTTTTTAATTTGGTATTTATTGGCAAAGAATTTGTTGGCCAAAGCACAAAAATATTTAAATTATCAAAATTAATATTTTCTCCGCGTCTGGCATAAACAATTGGAATATTATTTTGAGAAACTAAAGAAAGAAAGTCTTTAAAACCTTGAGAGTCTTCTTCTACTCCGTTTAAAATTAGAGCTCTTATTTGGTATCTTTTTAAAATCTCGCTTATTCCCCCATAATGATCTGAATTAGGATGAGAAATAAAAACCAAATCTAATTTTCTATTATAAATTGGAATAAATCTATCAAGTAAATTAGCTGTTTTATAATTTGGACCAGCATCAATTAAAATATTCAAATTTTTATAAGTTATTAAATTAGCCTCTCCTTGGCCTACATTTAAAGCATAAACTTTTAATTGATTTTGACTAATTATTTCAAAAACTATCTGATAAGCTAAAATATTAGCTATTATTAAAAATCCCAAAAAATAGAATTTAAATTTGTTGATAATTTCCATAAATTTTTTTATCTTTAAACATAAAAATGGCTAATAATAAATAATAAGCAATCACCAAAGAAATATTGGGCCAAAAACCAGTAATTGCTGAAAACTTCAAACTCCCAAAAAATTCAATTACTTTTAAAATAAAATTTAAAATTACCGAATTAAAACCAGCTAAAATTAAAGCTAAACCCTGAGAAACAAAATAAACAATAATAGTTAAAAAAGTAAGAGAAGTTACAATTGGAATTAAAGGAATAGCGAATAAGTTAGCTAAAATTCCCACTAAAGACATTGTTCCAAAATTATAAAGAATTAATGGTAAAACCATAAAGTAACATCCCAAAGTTTCTGATAAGGTTTTAGAAACTACTGCTAAGTTATCTTTAAAATGAAATTTATTAGCTAAAATCGGCGCTAAATAAAATAAACCAAAAGTAGCTAAAAATGATAGTTGCAAACTTAAATCAAAAATAGCAGAAGGCGTAAAACTCAAAATCAAAAACAAAGAAAAAACTAGAGAAATTTTAAAATTATTGGGCCTGAAAACAAGCTGGGAAATAACTATTAAAAAATACATCAGCCAAGCTCGCAGGGCTGAAACTGGCAAGCCAATAAAAATAACAAAAAATAAGGTTAAAAATATCGAAAGAACTAAGCTTAATTTTCGATTAACAGTTAAAGCCCTTAAAAAATTATTTAAGAAAGAGGCAATTAAAGTTATATTAAAACCAGAAACTGCTATTAAGTGGGAAGTCGAGGTTTTTTGAAAAAAGGAATAAAGCAGGGAATCAAACTTGGTATTTGTTGAACCAATTACTAAACCTTTGGCAAAAGAAGCCATAGGTTCAGGATAAATTTTAGCGATAATTTCTGAAACTTTTTCTTTCAAATTTATAAAAATATTTAAATTTTCAAAATTCAACGAAAAATTAAAAGTTAATCTTAAAGATGCTAAAAGCAGAGCAAATAAAATAGTTAAAATTAAAAATTTATATTTCTCATTTTTAAAAATAATTGCCAAAACAAAAAGAATAATAGAAAAAATTATAATTTCGAAAAGTTTAATATTGAAAATTTGAAAAAATATCAAAAAAAGAACAAAGCTCAATAAAAACCAGAAAAAATATTCTGAAGGAATTAAGTTGCTTTCTTTATTAGAAACCAACTCTGGTGACATCAAAATTAAATTTTAGCGAATAATTTTATCTTATTTTCTAATATTTTCTCTATTTCCAATTGTGATTTTTCTAAAAGCCTATAAGGAGCAATTTCCTGGGGCATCCCCTTTAAAGACTCTTCGAGATTTCTTCTCCAAGCAATTCTTAAATCGGTATTGATATGAACAATACTAATACCATTATCAATTGCTTTTAAAATTTTTTCATCTTCAATAGATGAGGCGCCATGTAGCACTAAATATTTCGAAGTAGCTTCTTTTAATTCCTTAATTCGTTGAAAATTTAAGTTTTCTTTGTAACCTTTAACTATTCCGTGAATATTACCAACTGCTGGCCCTATTAAATCAACCCCGGTTTCAATTACAAATTTTTGAGCCTCTTTGGGCTTAATCATTTGGGATTCTTCAATTACTGCGCCAATTGGAATTTCGTCTTTAACAGTTGAACCAACCCCTAAATAACCAAGTTCTCCTTCTATTAAAATTTCTTTATTAATTTCTTTAATTATTTTAACTGCCTCTGTAGTTTTTTTAATATTGCTTGTAAGATCTAATTCGCCAGCATCAAATAAAATCGAATCAAAATTATTTAAAGCCGCTAATTTTACCATTTCTAAATCCTTAAAATGATCAGCATTTAAAAATATTTTTAAGTTTTTTTGCTGATAAAATTTTACGAGTTGGCTGATATTTTCAATTCCAAAAAAATTAGCCTCACTTTGGGAAACTCCAATAATAACTGGCAAGTCAAGTTTAGCACTTACTTTAATAATTGAATTAAAAACTTCAATAGTTGAAACATTAAAATGCCCTAAAGCAATTTTTTGCTGTTCTGCTTTTTGTAAATAATCTTGTAAATTCATCTTAAAGTATTTTAGCAATTTTAATTTAAAAATTAAAAAACTATTTTGCCCTTTAAAATATTTTCTTTAAGAAACCTATCTAAATTATCCCCCCTGTAAAGAGTAAAAATTTTATTCCACAAGGCTTCCCGCTGATGATAGCTATGTTTTAAAAGTTTTTCCTTATCAGCTAAATTCATGCTAACATCAATTAAATTAAAACTAATTAAAACATCTTCACCTATTTCATCTTCAAAATAAGAACCAAGCCAATCAGTATCTTTCCAAAAACCAAAATTACTATTTAAATTGCTAATAAGCTTTTGCGCTTTAGACCAATGAAGAGCTTCGGGATTAATATGGGGAAGCATTAATCGTTGTTCATAAGGATCGTCTTTTTCTAAATATCTTTGGATAATTAACCATTCATTTGGTTTTAAACTTAGTTCTACTTCTGGAACATCGCCTCTTAAAAGCGAAATTAATTTCGAAGAAAAATCAGCATCTTGAAAATGCCTAAAAAACAGATCGCTATAAAACAAAACCTCATAAAAATAGTGAAGAGCTAAAGAAAAAATTTTCATAAGTTGCCCATCTTGATTAAAACTAGTAGGAATAATAAAAACTAAACCAACTTCTTTCAGGTGACTTAAATTATGATATTTTTTCTCAATAAAGCTTTTAGCTAAAAAGCTTAATCTTTTATTCAATGGTTTAGCAACGATTTCCCGTTTTTCAAAATCATCTTTAGTTAAAGATTCATATTGCTTAAAAAACTCATTATTAAGCCAATTGGGGTCTTCAGCAAACCTTAAACAAGCATAAATATCAAACAAATCTTCTTTTTCCAAAAGCTCATTGACATTACGGTAGCCCAGTTGAGAAATCAAATTTAAAGGGGGAGTATTTTTTAAAAAAGAAATCAGCTTGTCTGTTTTTAAAAAAAACCCCTCTTGATTATAAAAACGACTTGCTACAAAATCTAAAATTTTTTGGCAGTCTTCCTCTTTTGAAAAATCAATCCCTTTAAAAAACTCTCTTAAAAATTTCTCATCGTTTTTAAGTTTTTCTTCTAAAGATAGTTCAATTTCTCCAGCTTTAGAATTAAAACTTAACCCCAAAAAATTTAATTGATTTTGAATCTTGGAATTTAATTCTAAAACTAGCTTATCAATTAAATTAGTTTTTGAAGAATCAAAACTATCTAGATTTTTAATAATATCCTGGTCGGTTTTTAGAATTTTGGAAATCAATTTATAACCTTCCATAATTATAATTATAATTTTTTAATTTCAATTTTTAAATTGTTCCATCTATTATTTTTTTCAAATTGAGTTTTGGTTAAAATCCCAACTTTAGCTCCTAATGACTCAACAACTGAAGTAGAATTAGCGCTAGCTAATCTTAAAGCATAGTTAATATTTGAGACATTACATTTGCCTTTTAAACAATCTTCATTTTTTATCATTAAACCAGCAACAAAAGCTGAACCAAAAGCATCGCCAGCCCCAGTTCGATCAATTATTTTTTTATTTTTAAAAATTCCAGCTTTCCACAAATGATAAGAATCAGAAATTTCTACGCCGTTTTTGCCATCAGTCAAAATTAAAATTCCTTTTATTGATTTATCCAGAGTTTTAAAAATTTTATCTGAACTTTTTAATGAAATGCCAGTTAAATAACTTCCTTCTTGTTTGTTTAAAATAACTACATCGCAAATTTTCAAAATTGGCTCTAATTTTTTTAATCCTAAAGAAATTTGAGCTTTGGAAGGATTTAAAGCAATTTTAGTCCCTGCTTTTTTATAATAAAAAATAAGCTTTTTGATAGTTTCGAAATTAATATTTCCGGGAGCTAAATAAAGCCATTTAGCTTGGTGCTTTTGATAAGGAATTTCAGCTAAAGTTAAGTCTTGAGCGGCTCCTCTTTTTACTAAAATTACTCTTTCCCCACTTTCATTAACTAACACAGTGGAGTAAGCTGTTGGTAGTTTTTTGTTTAAAGAGACATTTAAATCTACTTTTTCTTTTTTAAGTTCATTGATTATAAAATCAGCAAAGGGATCTTGACCTACTTCAAAAACCGCTAAGGTTTTAAAACCAAGTCTTTTAAAAGTCACAGCACAATTAGTCGCCCCTCCCCCTGAAGAAATATTAAAATCAGCTACTTCAATTTTTTCTCCTAAGGGGAAGGTTAAAAATTTTTGAGAGGCTTTTAAATTTTTAACTTTTAAAAAAACATCTAAACTCGCAGTTCCTATAGTAATAACATCATACATAATTTATTAAACATCTAATTCTTTAGCGAAAATAGCATTGGTTTGAATAAATTTCTTTCTTGGCAAAACTTCGTCGCCCATTAAAATATCAAAAGTTTTGTCAGCTTCAATTGCGTCTTCGATTGTTACTTGTTTTAAAATTCTGCCTTGAGGATTCATAGTTGTTTCCCATAATTGCTCAGGATTCATTTCTCCCAAACCTTTGTATCTTTGAATAGTAATTCCTTTAATTTTTTCAGTATCTATATTATCTATATTTTCTTCTTCGCTTTCTTTCACGTTCTCGCTTTCTTGAGTTATTTCTGGTTCACTCTCGTCTGTAGTTTTCGATTTTTCGGTTTTTAGTTTTTGAAGCTCTTTAATAATAAGATCGCGTTCCTCATCACTATAAGCGTACTTAATAATTTTCCCCTTTTGAATTTTATAAAGCGGAGGCTGGGCAATATATAAATGCCCTCTTTCAATTAATTCTTCAAAATATCTAAAAAACAAAGTCAGTAATAGAGTTCTAATATGAAGTCCGTCCACATCAGCATCGGTCATAATTATTATTTTATTATATCTTAGTTTATCGGGATTAAATTCAGAAGAAATAGCAGTTCCTAAAGCTATAATTAAGGACTTAATTTCTTCATTAGCTAAAGCTTTATCCAATCTTGCTTTTTCGATATTTAATGGTTTTCCTCTTAAGGGTAGAATTGCCTGGAACCTTCTATCTCTTCCTTGTTTAGCGCTTCCCCCGGCACTATCTCCCTCAACAATAAATAATTCTGCTTCTTCCATATTTTTTGTTTGGCAATCAGCTAATTTTCCGGGAAGAGAAGAACCTTCTAAAATTCCTTTTCTTAAAACAGATTCTTTAGCTGCTTTAGCTGCTAATCTTGCTTTAGCTGCTAAAGTTATTTTAGAAATAATTTCTCTAGCATCATTAGGATTTTTTTCTAAAAATTCTTTAAAAGCGGTTGACATTACTGATTCTACTGCTGTTCGAGCTTCCGGATTCCCAAGCTTTGCTTTTGTTTGACCTTCAAACTCTGGAGAAGGATGCTTTAAAGAAATTACTGCTACCAAGCCTTCTCTAACGTCATCACCAGTAAAAGTTTGAAGATCGCCATTGCTTTTTAGCAAATTATTTTCTTTAGCATAATCATTTAAAACTTTTGTTAACCCGCTTCTAAAACCAGTCAAATGCATTCCACCTTCTCCAGTTTTAATATTGTTGACGAAAGAAACTTCTAAAGCTTCGATATCGCTAATATAACATAAGGCAATTTCGATTTTCATAGTATCAATATCTTTTTGGGTATAAAAAATATTTTGAGAAATCAATTCTTTATCTTCTATTAAATTTTTAAGATAAGCTAAAATTCCACCTTCGAAATAAAAATTGTAAACATTATTTTTCTTTTCTCGTTCATCTTTGATTTTTATAAAAGTCTTAGGAACTAGGTAAGCTTGTTCCCTCAAATGGTCGATTATTTTTTTCCATTCAAATTTTATTTCTGGAAAAATTTCAGGATCCGGTTCGAAAATAATAGTTGTGCCGGTTTCGGTTGTTTTTTCTCCTCTTTTTAAAGGAGTTATTGCCTTACCTTTTGAATATTCTTGGGTCCAAACATAACCATCTTTTTTTACTTCGGCTTTTAACCATTTAGAAAGAGCATTAACTACCGAGACCCCAACTCCATGAAGGCCACCTGAAATTTTGTAAGATTTGCCGCCAAATTTTCCACCAGCATGCAAAGTGCATAAAACTGTTTCTAGGGCTGATTTTTTTGTTTGGGGGTGAATATCAACTGGAATCCCTCGCCCATCATCTTTAACCATAACTTGATTATTTTCTAAAAGTTTTATTTCAATATTTGAAGCAAAACCATTTAAAGCTTCATCCAAAGAATTATCTACTACTTCCCAGATTAGATGATGAAGGCCTTCTAAAGAAGTTGAACCAATATACATTCCCGGCCTTTTTCTTACCGGTTCTAAACCTTCTAAAACATAAATGTCTTTTGCTGAATAGTCATTATTTGGGGTTGCTTTACTTATCATAATTATCTTATTTCAATATTTAATTTATTTAGATTATTAGCAATCTTTGCCATTTCTTGTTCAACTTCTTCTTCGGTCAAAGTCCTAGTTTCATCAAAAAATTCCAGATGAAAAGAGTAACTTTTTCGATTATCAATTTTTATTGAATCAAATAATTTTATTTCTCTTAAAAGTTTTGAGGAATTTTTGATAATTTTTTTAACCCGTGAAAAGGTCAAATTTTGGGGCATCCAGATCGATAAATCCCTTTTAACTTTAGGAAATTTTAAAAGCGGAACAAATAATTTCAAAGAAACACAATGCTTTACCAATTCTTCTAAGTTTAATTCGAAATAAGCCGCTTTAGTTTTCAAATCATAAATTTTCTGATAGTTATTGGAAATATTTCCTAAAATTCCAAGTTCTTTATTATTAATCAAAATTTTTAGAAATTCTTCAAATCTTTCGTCAGTGCCGTTTTTAAAAGCAAAATTTTGAATATTAAAAATTTCAAATAATTTTTCCACATAACCTTTCAACTGTAAAAAATTATTTTCTTGATTTTTGCTTACAATTGCGCCAGCTAAATATAAAGTTTCAATTGGTAGGTTATTTTCCTTTTTAAAAATTTTTCCTGTTTCAAAAATTTTAAATTCATTAAAATTTTTTAAGTTAAGCGAGATATTTTCCAAAATTTTAATTAATAAATTTGGCCTTAAATAATTAAAACCAAAAGAAGCTGGAGTGGTTAATTTAATTAAATTATTTTTATTAAGATTCCAGTTTGTTAAATCTTCTTCTTTAATAAAAGAATAGCTTGCAATTTCATCAAAGCCAAAATCTCGAGAAAAAATTTCAGCAATTTTTAATTTAAATTCCACAATTTTAGGAACCTCGGGATATTTGATAGAAGTAATTGGAATAGATGAAACAACGTTATTTAAACCCTTTAATCTGATAAGCTCTTCGCTTACATCTTCAACCGTTTCTAAATCCCTTCTAAAACTTTTAATTTCAACTAAATAATTATTATTTTTAATGGTTATTTTATTGGCAACAGTTTTTAAATATTTTTCAAATTCAGATTTTTTAAAATCAAAACCAGCTATTTTTGAAATTTTTGATGGTAATACCGAAATTACTTTGGGTTTTTCTTTTAGATTGTAAACATCGATAAAATCTTTACAAATTTTAATTGGCGGTTGGCTTATTTCGTTTAATAAAGTTAAAAATCTTTTTAGGGCAAAAATTGTTAACTCCGGATCCAAATTATTTTCAAATCTTAAAGAAGCATCGGTTTTTAAATTAAGAACCTTAGATGTTTCTCTAATATTTAGTGGTTCAAAATTAGCTGCTTCAATAACAATATTTTTAGTATTATTATCTATCTCTGAACCAATACCACCCTTAATTCCAGCTAAAGCCAAAGGTTTTTCGAAATCACTAATTAGTAATTCGTTGCCAGTTAACGAATAATTAATATTTTCTAAGGTGGTTATCTTTTCTCCCTTTTTTGCCAATCTTACAATTATTGTTTTTTTATTTTTAAAATCAGCTAATTTATTAAAGTCAAAAGCATGAAGCGGCTGGCCAGTTTCTAACATCACATAATTTGTTAAATCAACGATATTATTTATTGGTCTTATCCCACAGCTTATTAATCTTTTTTTAAGCCACTTTGGAGATTCTTTAACTTTAATATTAAAAACTAAAGCTGCACTATAACGCCTTGCCAATTTTTTCTCTTGGGTTTCAACTTTTAGATAATTTTTAATTCTTTCTTGAGATTTAGGATAAGTAATTTGAGGTTCATTTAATTTTAAATTTAAAATATTAGAAATTTCTCTGGCAATTCCTAGGTGGCAGTAAGCATCTATCCGATTGGTTGGAACCTTAATTTCTAAAATATCTTTATTTTTTGGCAAAAGCTCGGTTTCAAAAGCATATAAATTTAAAATCTCAACCAGTTTTTCAATCGGTAATTTTAAATCCAAATAATTTTTAAGCCAATTATAAGAAAATTTCATATTAGAATTTAAACTGTCTAATAAAACGCAGATCTCCGCTATTAAATAACCGAATGTCGTTAATTTGATATTTAGTCATTAAAAGCCTTTCATAACCAATTCCAAAAGCAAACCCTTGATATTTATTAGGATCATAACCAGCCATTTTGAAAACTTTGGGATGAACCATGCCAGCTCCTAAAATCTCAAGCCAGCCAGATCCTCCGCAAACTTTGCAATTTTTATCTTTTCCGAAACAACCAATACAGGAAACATCTACTTCTAAGCCTGGCTCAACAAATGGGAAATAAGAAGGTAGAAATTTTGTTTTAACTTTAGTTTCAAAAAATTTAGACAAAAATTCCTCTAAAACGTATTTAAGGTTAGCTAAAGAAACATCGCTACCGGTCATCATTCCTTCAACTTGGGTAAATTGAAAATCATGACGGGCATCAGTTGATTCGTTGCGATAAGCTTTGCCATCTACTACAATCATTCTAAATGGTGGCTGATGGGTCTTTAGATATCTAATTTGAACTGGTGAAGTATGGGTTCTTAAAAGAAATTTCTTATTAGCTGGATAAAGTTTAGTATTTTTTGATGGCTTTTCTAAATCTAACCAAAAAGTATCCATTTCATCTCTAGCTGGATGCCAAGAAGGAATATTCAAGGCGTCAAAATTATAATATTCACTTTCTATTTCTGGCCCAATAGCAATATCGAATCCCAAGCCTTTAAAAATTTCAATAATTTCTTTTTCTAAATGTGTTAAAAGGTTTAAATGCCCCAATTCTACTTCAATGCCATCTTGGGTAATATCAAAAGATTCTGTTTTTTTTCTAAAAATAAGTTCTTGATATTTTTTATCAAAAGCTAATTCTAATTTTTTTCGTAAATCATTAGCAAGTAATCCTTGTCTTCTTTTTTCTTCTTGGGAAAGAACGCTTAGGGTTTTTAAGTATTGCGACAACTGCGACTTTCTTCCTAAAAATTTTATTTTCCAGTTTTTTAATTGATCTTCGTTAGAAATTTCAAGAAGTTCTGATTGGGCTTGTTTTTGATATTTCTCAAAATCCATAATTCTAATAATTGATTTGGTCAAAATCTTCCAAATTAATTTTTAAATTTTTTAAATTAGTTTCTAACTTTTTAAAACTTTGCCCTAAATTAAAATAAATATTTAAATAAATATCAGCTAAACCGCCAGTAGCATTCTTAATGTTTTTGCCTAAAATAATAAAATTTTTAGTATTTCTATCGGAATTTTTAAATCGCTCTTCATAGCTTGAAAAATTCTCAAATTTTAAACCTAAAAGCTTAAGAGTTTTCTTCCCTTTAACAAATTTTTGAAAACCGATTTTATTAATTTCGGATAAGGGAATTTCAAAGCTTTCATTTTTACGAAGCTTAAAAATTATTTTTTGAGAAGTAATTAAAACTTGAGGCTTAAAAGAAATAATCAAATAAAGGTAGCCCAAAATAATTACTGCGGAAAAAATAATCAGTCCTATTTTTAAAGGCAAAATCAATGGCAAATAAATAGTAGTTATTAAAATTAAAATTCCAATAATTAAATATAAAAAATTAAAAAGATTATTGGAATTAGGAGCTAAAACAATTTTTTTATCTGAATCCATAAAATAATAAACTTTAATTAATTAGTTTATCATAAATTAGGCTTAAAAACAATAAAAAAACTTGCTTTAAAAATAAAAAAATGTTACAATAAAAATGCGGGATAGAGAAGTGGTCATCTCGCGAGGCTCATAACCTCGAGATCGCAGGTCCGAATCCTGCTCCCGCAACAAACTTAAAAAGTTTTTAAATACTCTTCAAATTTTTTCATTAAAATCTTGGTTTTTTTGCCAACTCTGCCGTTGCCAATTTTAAATTGCGAAACCTTAACAATTGGCATAATCCCTTTAATCGTTGAAGTTATAAAAGCTTCATCAGCTTCTTTTAGTTCTCGAAGAACAACCTCTCTTTCTTGAACTTTAAAACCAGAGTGGCGGGCTAAATTTAGAACAGTTTCTCTGGTTATTCCTTTCAAAATTCCGGATTTTGGGGTTATTAATTTATCGTCTTTAAAAAGAAAAAAGTTGGCAAAAGTTGTCTCTAAAAGATAATTATTCTTATAATAAAGAACCTCTAAACAATTTTTAAATTCTTTTAAAAAAGAAACAGCCAAAGAATAATTAAGAGTTTTAACTTCCGGCAATTCTCTTTGATATTCTTTCAAACCTAAACAAGCCCCATTTTGATAATATTTTTTAGGATAAGGAAGGAATTTGGTGGCCACAATTAAAAGGGTATTTCCTGAGAAGAAAAAAGGATTTTTAGACACTCCGCCAGTTAAAATAATTCGCAGTTCGCTTTCTTTAAATTTATTTTTGGAAATAATTTCTGAGACAGCTTTTTTAATTTTAGCTTTATTATAAGAATGGTTAATTTTCAAAATTTTGGCATTAGCCAATAATCTATCTAAATGCTTATCTAATTCTATTGGTTTTGATTTATAGGTTCTAACAACTTCAAAAATTCCATAAGCTCTTAAAAATCCGGCATCAAATGGGGAAATTTTTACTTTTTTTTCTGGTAAAATTTTGCCATTTAAATAAAAATAGGTCATTTATTTTTAGTTATTTTTTGCGCAATTTTAAATAATTCTTGATTATTAATCTTTTTAGTTTTCTTATTCCACCAGTCACTAAATTCCAATTTATCGTTTTTATAACGGGGAATAAGATGAAAATGAAAATGAAAAACAGATTGTCCGGCAATTTCCCCAGAAGAATTAATTAAATTTATTCCTTGGGCTTTTAAGGAAATTTTTAAAATTTTAGCTAATTTTTGAGCATCAATCATTAAGGCTTTAAAATCATCTGGAGAAATATCAAAGATATTTTCAGCATGTTTTTTAGGAATTATCAAAGAGTGCCCTATAGTTAAAGGATTAATATCTAAAAAAGCTAAATTTTTTGATGTTTCATAAACTTTAATAACTGGAATTTCATTTTTAATAATTTTGCAAAAAATACATTGTTGTTTTATTGTCATATTTTTATTCTTAATTACCAATTATAAGAACTAACTAACTCATTATCATTATATATCAAACCAATTCCATTAGTTGAAGTGATTTTTTTACTCCCTGTAAAAACTTTAATACCCTGATTTTGCAATTCTTGAATTTTTGCTAAATAATTAGAATTTACCCAATAAAAATAAGAATTAGCGGAAACAAAGTCATTGCTTCCCCAAGATTTAAGACTATCCTCATTGCCAGAACTTTTAATTTTCTTTACTAATTTGTAATCATCTAAATTTAATTCAAAATTATTGGAATTATAAAGTTTGACATAATCATCATCAATGCTATTTTCCGAGCTATATTGAACTTCAATAATTTGAGGGTGACTAAAATTAATTGGACTTATGGTTGGACTTAGAGTTGGACTTAGGGTTGGGCTTGGAGTTGGACTCAATATTAAAGATGGTGATGGAGTAAGTATTGGTGTTGGGCTAACAGTTGGAATTAAATCAGGAGTTGGAATAGATGTCGGGATTAATAGAGGGCTTGGAGTTACTTGCTTAATTTCCAAAGGAACAATAAAGCCAGAAACCAGTGAATTGTGGGAATTTGGTAAAGAAATTATAAAATCATTTTTATTATTATCAGTATCATTAACTGATCTTCTGCTTAAAGCATATCCTTTTAAAGGGCATGGAGCTGGCTGAGATTCAAATTGTGGAGCTTTTTCGCAACCAATTAAATCAACTATTCTTTTTGAAGAATCAACCAAATAAATGCTGTTAGAATTAGCTATTGAATAGCTTGATCCTGAAAAAACTAAATCTGAATTTATTTCTTGGGAGATTAAAGGATTAGAAATTAAAAAATAAGAATTGGGCTTAATAATTCCCGTAAATTTTTTAGAAGAAACTAAAACTGAATCGCTTTCCCCTGCTTTCTTTCTTAATGACCAATCAGCTAAATTAACTTCAAAATTATTGGGATTAAAAAGTTCAATAAACTCAAATTTTGAATCGTCCTCCTTTTCAAAAAGAACCTGAGAAATTAAAATTTTTTTAAATGGCTGAATATCAGAATTAGAGTTTGAAGATTCTTCAGAAAAAATTTCATCGCCTTTTAGATCTACCGAAAAAGATAAAGAACTAGTTGGGGAAATAACTAAAGTGGTTGAAGAAATTATTGGTTTTTGGGTATTGATAACAAGTGACTCTTTTTCTGCTATTTCATCTTCATTATCAGTAGCTGAAAAAATATCCTTTATTCCGGCAAATAAAGATTTAGTATCTTGCTTATTAGTTAAGGGAGAATTTAAAGCTTGATTTTGGATATTAGTATTTTTTTCTAAATTTTTTGGAATTTCTTTTGTTCCGCTAGTTAAGGGTTTATTTAAAGTAGTCTCGATTTGCGACAAATCAATAACCTGGGAATTGTCTAAATCTAAATTCAAAAATATTAAAGCTGAAATTAAAAAAACTAAAATTAAACCAGCTAAAACAAGAAAACTTATTTTAGAAAAACCACTAAAAGTTTTCCAAAGCATAATTTATTATATAAAATAAATTTTTAAAATTCTATTTTAAATATTTTTCAATAGCTTGGTTATGCTCTTCAAGGGTTTTAGAATAAATAATTTCTCCCTCTGGAGTTGATAAATAATACCAATAATCATTAGAAGTGGGATTAAAAACGTCTTCAATTGCATCTAAACCTGGATTAGAAATTGCTGAAGGAGGCAATCCTTTATTAAGATAAGAATTATAAGGGGATTTAATTTCCAAATCAGATTTTGATAATAATCCACCTTGAGGTTGCCAATCAGGATTAATAATTTTCCAAGCATAAATTATAGTAGCATCAACTTGTAAAGGCATTTCTTTTTCTAATCTTCTAACTAAAATATCAGTTATCATTTTTCGATCCTCGCTAATTTTAGCCTCTTTTTCAACAATTGAAGCTAAAATTATATTAAAAACAATTGAGTCTGGGCTATTTTGAATTTCAATTGGCAAAGATTGATAAACTTTTGATTCAAAATTTTTTAGCATTTTATCAATAATTTCAAAAGCTGTTGTTTTTTGAGAAAATCTATAAGTGTCTGGAAAAAGAAAACCTTCTAAAGAGGTGACGGAATCAGACTTTAAAAATGGATAATCAAAAAGGGTTGGCTTTTGGGCTAAATCAATTATTTCTCCCTTTTTTATTAAACCAGCTTGCGACAATTTTTGATCAATATCGAAAACAGTATAACCTTCGGGAATAGTAATAGTAATATCTTGAGGACCAGTAATGAAAATTTGAGCAAATTCTGTTAGTGAATAGTCGCCAATTAAAACATAACTTCCCTCTTTTAATTGCGACGCTTTTCCAGAAACAATTAAATAAATTTTAAAAGCTGGCGATAAGTTTGAAGGCAAAATCTGTTCTTTAACCAATTTATCAGTTATTTCCAAAAAACCTTCATTTTTATTAATTACTATAATTTTTTCTGGCTCAATTTTAAAACTTTGGTTGATATTAGAAAAAACAAAAAACAGCCAGATAGCTATTGGAATTAAAATTGTTAAAAACATTATTAAAAAGCCAATTTTTTCTCTTTTTTGGTATATTTTTAATTCTTCGTCTGTTAAATTAAGCATTTTGAGTATTTTTAATTATATTAAAGACTATTCCTAACCCCAAAAATAAAGCTAATAAGTTTGAACCGCCATAACTTACAAATGGCAAACTAATTCCAATAACTGGCAAAAATGCTAAATTCATTCCAATATTAATAAAAACCTGCAAAAAAATTATTATCAAATAACCCATTGAAAAAAGTTTCACAAAATTATTATTATTATTCAAAGATAATTGGGCTAATCTTTGAAAGATTATTGCAAAACAAATAATAATTGTCAAAACCCCAATAAATCCAAATTCTTCAGCAATTGCTGAAAAGATAAAATCGGTATGAGCTGCTGGTAAAAATCCAAGTTGGGCTTGGGTACTTTTAGAAAAACCTTTACCTAATAACCCTCCTGAAGAAATTGCAATTAATGCTTGGCTTTGGTTATAAGATATGCCGTAAGGATCAATTTCTGGAAAAATAATTGAAATTATTCTGTCTTTATGAACTTGGTCTAAAAGAAAAAACCAACTAATGATAAAAATAATTAAAAATATCAAAATAATTGTAAGTATTTGGCTTATTTTAGCTCCGGCTAAGATAAGCATCAAAAACCAAATTCCAAGAAGTAGAAGAGCTGAACCATAATCTCTTTGTAAACCAACTAATAATAAAAATGGCAAAACTATTAAAAATGATTTTAAAACATACTTATTTTGCCTAATATTTAAATTGTTATCAGCGAAATAACGACTTAAGAATAAAATTAAAATTATTTTAGCGAATTCAACAGGCTGAATTGAAAAACTTCCAAAATTAAGCCAAGCGCGGTTTCCACCTATTTCTCTTCCAAAAATTAAAGTCGAAGTTAAAAGTAAAATTTCTAAACCATAAAAAATATTGATTAGCTGATAATCGCTGGCTAAGGATCTAAAGTCTATTAAGGATACTAAAAATAAAACAATAAAACCGCTAATTATCCAAATAATTTGGTGATGAAAAAAGATGAAATTATTCTGATTGTAAATTGTAAAAGAATAAAGAGTAATTAAACTTATTAAACACAAAATTAATATCGGGGCTAAAAGCCACCAATCAATGTTTTTTGAATTATAGGCCATATTCCCTCATAAAATTAACATCATTTAACAAATTGGTATTTAAAAACAACTCAAAATTTTTAGTATCTTCTGGCAATGGTTTAAGCCAAAAAATTCTAAATTCTGAACTTCTTTTTGAGGGAAGGGAGTATAGGTTTGTTAAACCAACGGCGACTATTTTATTATATGAATCATAAAGTACTGCCTGAATTTCTACATTTTTAACATCAAAATTAGAATTATTATAAACAATGCCGGTAATTTCAGCTGAACCTAGCTCAGGTGGTGTTAGTTTCCGAAAATTGGCATTCTGAATAAAGAACTCTTCTTCTTTAACATAAGGCCTTAATTTATTCCAAACAATTGTCGAAGTATTTATTTTAAAATCTATCGTCGAAACATTAGAAGGAGTAAATTTAGCTAATTCCATAATCCATTTTGTTTCTCCTGGCAAAAGATACGATTTACCATATAACGATCCCGGAATAACTCTGCCACTTTCATCCAAAAAATCTATTTGATAATCAAAGTCTTTTATTCCCCAATCAGCATTAGGATTTTTAATTTTAATTGCTACGTCAATATTGTTGCCTTCTTTATCTATAAAATAAATTTTGTTTAAAGTTACCGGATAAAGTAAGGTTTGCAATTCGCAGGGAGCGCAAACTCCTCCACAATCAACCTTTTCTTCGTTTTGATTTTTTAAACCGTCAAAACAAGTTGGCTGATAAATAGAATTAAAAATCAAATAAATTATCCCAAAAATTATAGCTAAATATCCGGCTCCAATTATTATTTTTTTAAACAGTCTTTTCATAAAAAAGTTATTAAACTTAAAATATTATACAAAATTATTAAAAAAATAAAAAGCCAGCAAACCCTACTTTCCCCCATAAGGAGTATCATCGGGGCTTAATACTTTCACTTCCGAGTTCGAAATGGGATCGGGTGGTACATATTAAGCTAAATCACTGGCTTTTGTTTTTTAAATATCTTTAAACAGGTGTTCGCAATTTCGAGTTTTAGTACGTCTTGGCTAAAAACATTACTGTTCTTACACCTAACGCCTATCAAGCTAGTAGTCTACTAGCACTCTTAACGATACCTTATCTTAAGAATGGCTTCGTGCTTAGATGCTTTCAGCTCTTATCCAAACCGCACATAGCTACCTGACGATTCCCTTAGCAGGAAAGCCAGTACACCAGAGGTGCGTCCATCCAGGTCCTTGCGTACTATGGACAGCTTCTTTCAAGTATCGAACGCCTACGGCAGATAGAGACCAACCTGTCTCACGACGGTTTGAACCCAGCTCACGTACCACTTTAATGGGAGAACCGCCCAACCCTTGGGACCTTCTTCAGCCCCAGGATGTGGTGAGCCGACATCGAGGTGCCGAGCGAGGTCGTCGATATGGACTCTCGGACCTCACCAGCCTGTTATCCCCGGGGTAGCTTTTATCCGTTGTCTTTAGCCTTTCTATTAAGAGCTATCGGGTCACTAAGTTCTGCTTTCGCATCTGCGCGAGTTGTCACTCTTGCAGTTAAGCCAGCTTTTGCCTTTACACTTTCACTCCGATTTCCATCCGGAGCAAGCTGACCTTAATAAACTCCTCCGTTACTTTTTAGGAGGATTGCGCCCCACAAAAACTGTCCGCCAAGCACTGTCATTAAAAGTTTTTTCCTTTTAAATTAGTTTTAAAAGTTAGGAAGATGGGTGTTTCATTGTCGGCTCTTTCTAGCCCGAAAGCTAGAATTCATCGCCTCCCCACTACGCTACGCAACCTAACCCCTAAAACAATACCAGGCTACAGTAAAGCTCCCGGGGTCTTCTCGTCTTGCCGCAGGTATCCGGCGTCTTCACCGGGTTCGCATTTTCACCGAGCTAGTCCCTGAGACAGTTTTCCAGTCGTTGGACCTTTCATGCGCGTCAGAACTTACCTGACAAGGAATTGCGCTACCTTTGGACCGTTATAGTTACAGCCGACATTGACGAGGGCTTCGACCAGTCAGCTCGAAATAAAATATTTCTCACCGCCGGTTTTAACCTTCTCGCATCGGTCAGGTTTCACCCCCTATACGTCATCTTACGATTTTGCAGGGAGCTGTGTTTTTGGTAAACAGTCGCCAGAAAAACTTTAGCTGCGCCCTGTTAATGGTTCCGCTTGCGCGGAATTTAACAGGGAGGGCATCTTGCGAACTTACGCCCAGCTTGTTTGCCGAGTTCCTTAGGGACCAATCACTCGTTGGCCTTAGGCTTCTCGCCTCACCCACCTGTGTCGGTTTTGGTACGGTTTCAATTCCTCTAAGTTTAGAAGCTTTTCTCGAAAGCATGCTCGATGAACTTCGCCCTAATTACAGAGCTTCGCTTTTTTCCTTAGACTTGGAATTTAATCCAGCGTGCCGGATTTGCCAAACACGCGTCCTCAGTAAAAGACATTAATCTAATAAAATGCTTCATCTACTATACTTTGTCCCTCCCTCACAAGGAACTGAAGTGCTGGAATATTAACCAGCTGTCCATCACTTGCGCCTTTCGGCATCAGCTTAGGACCGACTAACCCTACTCCGATTGTCGTTGAGTAGGAAACCTTGGGTTTTCGGCCTCCTGATATTTCATCAGGATTGTAGGTTACTCATGCCAACATTTTCTCTTCTATACGCTCCACAGCGTTTTACAACTACTGCTTCAGTGCATATAGAATGCTCCTCTACCATATCAATCCAAAGATTGATATCTTCAGTTTCGGTATTTGACTTAGCCCCGTTTCATTTTTAGCGCAACCAACCAAGTTTTGCAAAATGCAAAACTTCTGATAGTGAGTTGTTACACACTCTTTAAAGGATGGCTACTTCTGAGCCAACCTCCTATCTGTCTGTGGTTGATTACTACCTTAAACACTTAGTCAAAATTTAGGGACCTTAACTGGAAGTCCGGGTTCTTTCCCTTTCGAGCATGGAGCTTAGCCCCCACACTCTGACTAGTTGCCAACTTTTTTACCATTCGGAGTTTAACTGAGGCAGCGAGATTTCTCCCTATCTGTCTCAACTAGTGCTCTACCTGCAAAAAAGTTACGGCAACCGCTAGCCCTAAAGCTATTTCGAGGAGAACCAGCTATTCCCAAGCGCGATTAGCTTTTCACTTCTACCCTCAGATCATCCCAGAGTATTGCACGGCTCACGGGTTCGGACCTCCTCTTGTATTTCTACAAGATTCATCCTGTCCAAGGGTAGCTCGCTTGGCTTCGGGTCATTACTTATCGCTTTAAGCATTTGTTTCAAGCTTCAAAACAAATACTTTTCGCACTATTCATACTCGCTTTCGCTATACCTCCGTCATCTTAGATGACTTAGATAAAGCGATAAGTATTACTCGTTGGCTCATTCTTCAATAGGCACCCCATCACCCTTGCGGGCTCTGGGTCCTTGTAGGCAAAATGGTTTCAGGTTCTATTTCACTCCCCTCTCCGGGGTTCTTTTCACCTTTCCCTCACGGTACTAGTTCACTATCGGTGTAGAAGAGTATTTAGTCTTAGCAGAATAGTTCTGCCAGATTCTTTCGACCTACTCATTTGTCGAAATACTCGGGTATCAAAATCATTCTTTATTTAATTTAAAATACAAGGCTTTCACTTTCTTTGGCCAGCCTTTTCAGACTGTTCTTCTATTAAATTAAGAATGAATATTTTTGACCCCACAACCCCTATTTGTGCATAGCACAAATAAGTTTAGACTGTTCCTTTTTCGCTCGCCGCTACTAAAGGAATGGGCAAAACATTTTTAATATTATCCGCTGCCAGCTTTCTAGCCGTAAAGATTTATGGCTAAAAGCTGACTGCTGAAATGCTTGAAACATTAAAATTAAAAAAGTTTTGCATCTTTTTCTTTTCCTCTAGGTACTGAGATGTTTCACTTCCCTAGGTTTGCTCTTTATCTTAAATGATAAAGCACTAAACATTGAGTTGTTTAGTAGGTTTCCCCATTCGGAAATCCCCGGATCATAGCCTGCTACACGGCTTCCCGAGGCTTATCGCAGTTACGCCACGTCCTTCATCGCCTCTCCTACCCAAGGCATCCACCATCTGCCCTTAAATTATTGCGAACACCTGTTTAAAGATATTCTTTATATATATTTTGTCAAAGACCAAACATTTCTAAAATAAAAAACCGCTTTTGAGAAAGCGGCTTTAAAACAATAAAAATTGCTCTTAAGTTTTCCGCTTTCTCAAAATGTTTATTCTCATAAATGTCTAATAAAATATAGCAAAAATTTTTAAAAAGTCAAGAGTTTTTAGTTAGTGGTTAATAAATCAAAATTTTTTAGATAACTAATTTGTTACTCTGCCAAACTTTTCAATTTTATAATTTTTAAGCCATTGAGCTTTATTTAAATCTTCAAGATGTGATTTGTATTTTGATCTAGTATGAAAAACAATTGGAAGTTTTGGATATTGCATTTTATAAACCAAAGCTACGTGGTCTATTCTTGATTCTCTTTTTTTAGTAAAAAAAATTAAATCTCCCATTTTTAAATTAGAAAATTTAATGCTTTGGCAAACTATGACTTGCCAATTTGCTTTTCTTGGAAGCCAAATTCCTTGTGTTTCGTAAAATATTTTTTGAATTAGACCAGAACAATCAAAACCATGCTGAATTGATTTCCCGCCAGTAGTATAAGGAATTCCTTTCAAGCTATTAATTAAATCGTTAAGATTTTGTAGTTTTTTCGGCTTAATAAATTTTTTGGTTTTTAGTTTTTTGACATCTTTTAAATTTTTAATCCAACCTAAGGCTTTGGGTGCTAAATTATCAAAACTATGCAAACTAGCTATAGCATAAAAATTAAAACCAGTTGGTTTAAAAATTCTTAAAATTTCATTTTTGATAAAATCATTTATTAAACTAATAAATTGCTTATTAGGTTTTTCTCCTAAAATATTTCGATATTCTTCTTCTGAAGGATGGGTTAAAGCTGTAATAACTTCTTTATCCACAACATAAAAATTGCCAATTGAATCATCGTTTTCAAAAGAAGTTATTTCGAAATTTTTATTATTAATTTTTTCGGTTTTTAAAATCAGCCTGGCTTCTCGGGCTAAATTTTCAGTCATAAAAACTAATTTGGTTTTTTTAGCGGTTTTAAAAATTTCATACCAAAAAAAATCGCGATATCTGATCTTTTGATTAAGGATAAATTTTTGAAGTTTATCTAGCTCTGACATACTAGCTAAAATTCTTCTTCGATAATCTCAACGGGAGGAATTAATTTTTCATCAGTTGGCAAAACAAAATAAAAAGTTGAACCTCTTTTCTCTATGGAATTTGCCCAAATTTCTCCTCCATGCCTTCTAATAATGTTTTTTGAAATATAAAGACCTAAACCAGAACCACTAGTTTCTTTTTTCAAAGTATCTTGAGACCTAAAGAATTTAGTAAATAATTTTGGCAAATCGTTTTTATTGATTCCAATTCCGGTATCTTCAACCGCCACTTGAACAAATGGCTTGTCTTTTAATTGTTCAACTTTGATTCTAACTTCCCCATTTTCAACATTATATTTTATAGCATTCTCAATTAAATTTTGAAGAACTACTGAAATTTTACTTTTATCCATTAACAATAAAGGTAAATTAACGTTTGGTTTATTAAAGATAATTTTAACTTTATATTGTTGAGCCATTTGCTGATGGGCTAATACTACTTCCTCAATAACTTTTATTAAATCAGCTCTTTCAAAAACATAACCGAATTTTCCTTCTTCAATTTTGGAAACATCTAATAGATCATTAACTAATTCTATTAATTTACCGGTATTATCACTTATTTGTTTTAAGCCGTCTAATTGTTGAGGATTTAATTCGCCTAATTCTTGATTTAAAAGCATTTCACTGGTCCACTTAATACCAGATAAAGGAGTTCTTAATTGGTGAGCAGCTATGGTAATAAATTCTGATTTGCTCCTTGAAAGTTCAATTTCCCTTGAACGATCTCTAATGATTTTAGCAAAACCAATTTGCTTATTGTTTTCATCAAAAATTAAAGTAGTAGTTACTTCCAAATATAATTCTCGAGGTTCTTTAAAATTTATTCTAACAACTTGGGGGTATGACGAACCTTCGCTTTTTTTAATAACTACTGGAGCTAAAGAAGGAAAAATTATTTGAACTAGTAATGCCAATTTTGGATTTTGGGCCAATTCCGGAGTAATTACTTTATTTAAAACTTCTTCTTCCCGCAAAGAAGTAATAACTTGAGCTGCTTTATTCATTGATAAAATTTTAAAATCTTTATCATAAGTAATAACTCCTTCCGAAAGATTATCAAAAACATACTTATTTCTTTTTTTCTCAAAATCCAAAACAAATCTGGTTTTTGCCAAAGAATAAGAATGAATAGCTATTTGAATAGCGAAAACTATTAAGAAAATAGCAAAAATTAAGGCTATTATAAACTTTAAATTCAAAAACAAAACAACAATCAAAACTATTGAAAAAACCGAAAAAGCAATAAAAATTCTTGTCTCTTTAAGTTTTAAAAAATTTAAAAAATCATTCATAATTTATAAATCAGACCAACGTTTGCCTTTGGTGATATGAGCTTTTATTGGAACATCGCATTTATAAACTTGTTCCATTTCGTTTTTAATCTTGTCTTTTATATTATCTAACAATTTATCATTGATTTCAAATATCAATTCATCATGCACTTGGATCAATAGTTTAATATTTAAGGGGTCATTAATTATAAATTTCTGATAAATACTAATCATTGCTTTTTTTATTAAATCAGCTGCCAATCCTTGAATAGTAAAATTTACAGCCATTCTTTCGGTTCGATCGCCTCTTCCTTCTTGAATAAAATCAGCAAAATATCTTTTTCTGCCTAAAGCAGTTTGAAGATAGCCAATATCTTTTAAAACCCTTTTAACTTCTTCCAAGTAAAGAGCAACTCCCTTAAAATTATTAAAATAATTGTCAATAAATTGCTCAGCTTCTTTTTCTGAAATTTTAGCGCTGTAAGCTAAAGATCTTTTTCCCATGCCGTAAATAATCCCAAAATTTAAAGTTTTAGCTTTGGATCTTTGTTCTGGGGTGACTTTTTCTTGATCAATATTCCAAATTAGAGAAGCAGTTAATCTATGAATGTCTTCGTTATTTAAAAAAGCATTAACTAATTTTTCATCTTTGGAAAGATGAGCTAATAATCTTAATTCAATTTGAGAATAATCAAAAGAAACTAAAGAAAAACCATTATGAGCAATAAACATATCTCTAATTAATTTTGAAAGCTCACCTCGTTTGGGAATATTCTGCAAATTTGGAAATTCGCTTGCTAATCTGCCGGTAATAGTTCCGGTTTGGATAAAAGTAGTATGAATTAAATTATCTTTATCCAAATATTTTTTTAGACCGTTTAAATAAGTGCTGTTTAACTTTTCTAATTCGCGCCATTTTAAAATCAAATCAATAATTTCAAAATCTCGTAATTTTTCAAGAGCTTTAAAATCAGTTGAAAAATAGCCACTTTTTAATTTTCTAATTTTTGAAGTTGGCAATTTTAATCTGTCAAACAAAATTTCTGATAATTGTTTTGGAGAATTTAAATTAAATTCAATTCCAGCTTTAGCAAATATCTGTTTTTTAATTTCTAAAGATTTGTCAGCTAAAATTTTTTGAGCTTTTTTAAAAGAATTTAAATCAACCAAAATTCCGTTTTGCTCCATTGAAGCTAAAACTGGAATAAGGGGTTCTTCAAGATTTTCATAAAATTGAAAAATATTTTCGCTTTTAGCTTTGTCTATGATTTTTTGAGCTATGGTTTCTAAATAAGGTGCGCTTTGTAGCGCAAGCTCTTCTTCAGTGGCTTTTGATAAATCCAATTTAAAATATTTTTTCATCAAATCAGCTAAGCTAAAATTTCTAAAATTTGGATGTATTAGCCATTCTAAAATTGACAAGTCAGCAACATTTTTAAAAATTTGGTTTTGAAAAACTGGATAAAAATTTTTAATAAAATTTTTAAAATCAAAACCAATTTTAATAATTTCCTGATTTTTGAAAATATCCAAAAGTTCTTGAATCTCGTTATTATTATTGGATTCTAAACTATAAATTTGAAAATCAGTTAATAAATAATTTTTTTCTAAACCCAAAAAGTAAATCTTTTTGTTTTCAGTTATTTTGTTTTTCAATTGAGACCAATTTTCTGAATTTAAAAGCGTGATTTTAAAACCTTGCTTTTTGTTAAAACCTAGATCTAAGCTATTTTGCTCTTCAGGTTTTAATCTTTTAATCAATGAAAAGAAATTTGCCTGTTTAAAAAAATCTAAAACTTCGTTAGAAGTTAAAATTTCTTTATTGAATTTTTCTGGTTTTATTTCAATTTCTAAATCGGTTTTAATAGTTGCCAAATCTTTGGCTAAAAAAACCTGTTCTTTGCTTTCTTTTAAAGTTTGTTTTAATTTATCGCCTAATTCAAGCTTATCTAAATTCTTAAAAATATTGTCAATTGTTTGATAATTAACAATTAATTTCTGGGCATTTTTTTCTCCCAAGCCTTTAACTTTGGGAATATTATCCGAAGCATCACCAATTAAGGCTTTATAGTCAGAAAGATATTTGGGATCAAAACCATATTTTTCTTTAGCTTTTTCTTTATCATAAATTATGGTTTGCGATATTCCTTTTATCATAGTATAAACTTTAACGTTCTCTTTGGTTAGCTGCAAAAGATCGTTATCGCCAGTTAAAACTATTACTTCGTTTTTATCATCAAGTTTATTTATCAATGAACCAATTAAATCATCCCCTTCAAAACCTCCGGCTTCAATTATTGGAATTTTTACCAACTTTAAAAATTCTTTTACTTTTTCAACTTGAGATGAAAAATCAGGAGTTGCTTTGGGGCGATTAGCATGATACAGGTGATACAATTTATGCCTAAAAGTTTCAACTGGACTGTCAAAAACCGCGATAATTGAATCAGGGTTAATATCTTTTTGGGCTTTTAAAAACATTGAACAAAAACCATACAAAGCTCCCACTGGTTCATTATTTTTATCTCGTAAATCAGGCAAAGCATGATAAACTCGATGAATTAAAGCCAAGCTGTCAATTATTAAAATTTTCATATTGGAAATTTAAAAATTATTTTCCGCTGGTTCAAAGATAAATGCTTAAATTCAATTGAAATCGAATCTTTTGGCAAAATATCTTG
>Ga0116145_1000744_pt1 | contig 36282 bp, 23 predicted proteins | sample AD_JPNHG1_MetaG_FD_89747 | JGI IMG/M metagenome (GOLD analysis project Ga0116145, IMG submission 89747) | Active sludge microbial communities of municipal wastewater-treating anaerobic digesters from Japan - AD_JPNHG1_MetaG | ecosystem: Engineered > Bioreactor > Anaerobic > Digestate | place... | reverse complement strand
GGAGGGCGTAAGGCATTGGGGCATAGAGGGTTATGGGATGGCCACCGCGGGTGCCGCGGCACCGGCCCCGCGTTGCCCAATCGCGGCCGCGTCGGGATCGCCAAACCCTGATGAGCCGCATTTCGGGTGCGGGCCGGAATTGTGGGCGGGGTGATTGTCACTGGAGCCTGAAAGGCCCGCATGGGATAGCCCAGGGCAACGCCCTGGGTTCAGTGGGATTCACGGGTCCAGCCCTGAAGGGGCGAGATAGAAGCTCTCTATTCCGCCCTGCCAGGGCTGCCGCGGGGCGGTCTTGTTCTATTTCGCTCCTTCGGAGCTCCCGCAGCCACCCACAATTCCGGCCCGCACCCCCGCATTTTCGTGGGCTTGACACTCGGGAGCCCAGATGATACACTTTGGGGGTTGGGCGATTAGCTCAGTCGGTAGAGCGCTACACTCACATTGTAGAGGTCACTGGTTCGAGTCCAGTATCGCCCACCACCCCTGAAAGCCCGGTTCGCCGCTTCCCGCCGCGGTGACCGGGCTTTCGCGTTGAGGCCCGCCGGGAATCCGCGGCTACTTCTTTCCCGCCGGCGCCGCCGCAATCACCTCGACTTCTGCCTCCAGTGTCTGCCCCAGGACGTCCAGGGTGACGACGTAGGTGCCCGGGGACGAGTAGGTGTGGGTGACCAAGGGGCCCTCCGCCGTGGCCCCGTCGCCGAAGTCCCACTCGCAGACGGCATCGAGCGGGACGCCAAGGGCAATGGCCGCCACCTCCAGAGGCGCGGGGCCGCGGTTGGGCACGAGGAGGATGGCGATACCGCCTTCCTCCGGCTCTCCCTTGGACTCGCCGGTGGCGCCGCCGATGCCGAGCGCGCCCTCGTCGTCGGCGATCGAGATCGTGGCGCTTCGCTTTGCGGGATTCGCGTCGAGGCCATAGCCGGGCGCCGCCACGAGCGTGAGGGTGGCGGTTTCCGTGGCTTCGCGCACGGCATCGTCGAGGGGCACAAGCACGATGTCCACATAGCCGGGGGTCGCTGGAACGGCGACGGAGGTGCCCGTGAGGGCCGTGCCATTGACGAGTAGCATGTAGTCGGCTCCCGAGGCTCCCGGCGCCCCAAAGGTTGCGGTGCCGCTGCGGGCGAAGCTGACGGTGACGTTGGCTGGGCCAACAGGGGTGCGGGAGATCCGGTAGACGCCGGGGGAGGCAGGCTCGGAGGCCGCGGGGTCGAGGGCCGCGATGCTCAAGGTCGGCTCGTTGTCGGCGATGGTCACGGTGGCCGACTGTCTGGCAGGGTCCGGATCGAGGTGGTAGCCCTTGGGCTTCGAGAGGGTGAGGACGACGGTCTCATCGGGGTCGCCCAGCGCATCGTCAATGACCACGACCTCGATATCCGCGTAGCCGGGCACCGCGGGCACGTTGACGCTGCTCTTCACGTCCAGCCCGCCCGAACGCAGGACGTAGTCGCTGCCGGCCTTGGCCGTGCCCGTGACCTTGAAGCCGACGGGGAGAAGCGCGGCGCCGCCCGGGGTGCGGCGGATGCGGAGGACGCCGTTGACGTTCGGCTCGCTTGCCGCGGGATTCAGCGCCTCGACGCTGACGATCGGCTCGTCGTCGGCGATGGTGACGGTGGCTGTGTTGCCGGGCTGTGCCACGCCATAGCCAGGGCCGTTGAGAAGCCTGACCGTCACGGTCTCGCTGTCCTCCACGATCGCGTCGTCGAGAACGACGACCTGCAAGTCCACGTAGCCCGGGGCAGCCGGCACCGCGATGCTCGCTCCCACGTCCACACCATTGGCGCGCAGCACGTAGTCCTTGCCCGCCGAGGCTGTTCCGGAGAGGGCGAAGGCGATGGTGAGGGATGGCGGCCCGCCGTTGCTGCGCCAGAGGCGGAAGGCGCCGTGGTCGGCCGGCTCGGCCGCCTCGGGGTCGGTCGCCTCGATGCGCACGAGGGGCTCATCATCCTGGATCGTCACCGTGGCGGCGCTCTGCGCGGGGTCGGCAGCGTAGCCGGGTCCCGCCGTCAGGGCCAACGTGGCCAGTTCGGTGCCCTCGGCGAGCGCATCATCGTTCACGGCCAGCTCGATGTCTACGAAGCCCGGGGCCGCCGGCACGGCGACGGAGTTGCCGGGCAACGCGACGCCCCCGATGCGGAGGGTGTAGTCAAGGCCGCTCGTGGCGGTGCCGAGGCGGGTGAAGCTGACGAGGAGGTCGCCGGCCGGTCCGCCGGTGCGGCTGATGCGGAACAGGCCATGGTCGGCAGGCTCCGCCGCGGAGGCGTCGAGGGCGGCAATGGCGACCACGGCCTCATCGTCGGCGATGGTCACGGTGGCCGTCTGCCTGGCGGGGTCGGGGTCGAGGATGTAGTTCTTGGACTTGGCGAGCGGCAGGACGACGGTCTCCGTCGGCTCGGGCAGCGCATCGTCAATCACGAAGACCTGAATATCCACGTAGCCCGGCACGGCGGGCACTTCGACGGCGCCTGCGTTGTCCACGCCGTTGACGCGCAGGAGGTAGTCGCTCCCGAGGCGGGCCGTGCCTGTGGGCTTGAACTTGATGGGCAGCAAGGGCGGTCCGCCGGGCGTGCGATGGATGCGGAACATGCCGTGGTTGTTCGGCTCGCCGGCTGACGGGTCGAGGGCCTCGACGCTCACGACGGGCTCGTCGTCCGCAATGGCCACGGTGGCCGCGTGCTTCGCGGGGTCCAGGTCGAGGCCGTAGGCGGCCGTTCGCACAAGGGTGAGAACCACGGTCTCCGTGCCCTCGGCCGCGGTGTCGTCCAGCACCGCCACCTCGAGGTCCACATACCCGGGTATCCCGGGCACCACGACGGAGTTGCTCGTGAGGATCAGGCCATTGGCTCGAAGCAGGTAGTCCTTGCCCGACGTGGCCGAGCCCTGGCGCGCGAAGGTGACCGTGAGGTCGCCCGTGCCCGCGTCGGACCGGCTGATCCGGAACATGCCGCTGTTGCCCGGCTCGGCGGCATCGGGGTCGGTGGCCACGATGCCCACGGACGCGTCGTTGTCCAGGATCGCCGCCCAGGCCATGGTCCGCGCGGGGTCGGCATCGGGGCGATAGCCGGCGCCGGCGAGCAGCACGAGGGCCACGGTCTCCGTGCCCTCGGGGGTTGCGTCGTCCCGCGGCTCGATCAAGACGTCCACGTCGTCCTGCCCGTCCTGGATGGCCACGGAGGAGCCGGGCAGCGGCACGCCGCCGACGGAGAGCGTGTAGTCGCCCCCGCTGCCGCGCGTCGCGGTGCCGGCGAGCAGGAAGTTCACGGTCAGCGCCCCGGTGCGCCCGATCCGTCGGATGCGGAACAGCCCCGTGTCGGGCGGATCGCCCGTGAGGGTCTCGGCAGCCGACGGGTCTGGGGCGAGGACGTGGACGGCGACCGCTGGGCTCTTCGAGGCCTGCGCAGTGCCGCCGTAGGCGCCGAGGTTCATGCACCCGCCGTTCGGGAGGGGCTCGAGCCCCACGCCATCGGCCGGATCGCCCACGTCAATGCACGGGCTGGTCGTGGCATCCGCGACCCAGCCGCCGGGGGTCCAGTGGCCGGCCTCGGACATCAGGTGGTAGTCGCCCTGCGTCCAGGCGCTGCCGATCCAGCCGCCCGGCGCCACGAAGCGGGGGTCCTCCCCTCGGTTCTCGCCGCCGTCCAGGGCCGTCGCGGGCAGGCCGCCCTGCACGTTGCAGTAGCTCACGAGCGGCGCCGCGCCGGCGACACACTGGAGCTGTTGGCCGCTCGCGCCCTCATTGCCCCAGAGGATGCAGTGTTTGAGTACGGGGCTCGCCGGGTCCTGGCACAGGAGGCCGCCCCCGCGGTTGTGGGCGACCGTGTTGCTCACGAACGCCAGCGCGTCGCTGGCGCGCAGGGCCGCGCCGCCGCCCGCGCCGCTGGCCTGGTTGCCCGTGACGACGTTGTGGTGGATGCTGGCCGCCGAGTCTGAGCAGGCCACGCCGCCGCCCTGCGCCGCCGCGTTGCCATAGACCTCGTTGTGGGCGATCTCGCCGGAGCCGCCTTCGAGGGCCACGCCCCCTCCCCCGCCGCCGGCCGTGTTGCCGCGCAGGACGCAGTGCGAGAGGCTCAGCGCGGAGGCCAGCCCGTACAGCCCGCCGCCGTCGCCCGCCGCGGCGTTGCCGCTCAGCGTGCAGGCCTGGACCACAGGCGACGAGCCGTCGCACAGGATGCCGCCTCCGTCGCCCGCCGTGGAGCCGTTGCGAAGGATGAATCCCGACAGTTCGCCCCCCGGGCACGCAACGAAGACGATGCACCGCCGCGTCCCCTCGCCGTCAATGGCCGTGGCGTTCGCCGTCCGGTCGAGGCTGCGGCTGGCATCCGCGAAGTCGCCGCCGCCCGCCGCGTAATCCGCGCCGCCCACGTAGCCGCCGCGCAGGGAGAGGATCGTGCTGTCAAGCGACACGGTCTGGCGGTAGACGCCGGCAGCCACCTTCACGGCGTCGCCGCTGGTCGAGGCGCCCACGGCCTCGCCGATTGTGTTGAAGGGCCAGCGCGCGGAGCCCGTCTCTGTGCCGGTCGTGTTCGAGTCGTCCACGCACAGTTCCGAGGGGTCCGTGACCGTAAAGGCCAGGGCGTTCGAGGGCACGCCGTCCTTGAGGACGCAGATGTCGTTGGCCCCGAGACTCAGCCCGGCGGGCACCCGACAGTTGATGGCGGTGTCGGACCACGAGAGGTACTCGGACGCTTCGACCTGTGCCGGCCCGAACACCACCGTGGTGGCGCCCCGCGTGTCGCCGAAGAAGACGCCCGAGAGCCAGATCTGGCTGCCTCCGGGACCGCTCGCCGCACTCAGGGACTCGATATGGGGCGGGCCGATGACTCGGACGGTGATGGTGATGGCCGCGTTGTTCGCGGCGTGGGCTGATGGCGGAGTCACGCAGGCGACGATGCCGGCAATGGCCAGGAGCACCGCGAGGCGCATGGGGGCGCCTCGCGCTTTCGCGCGCCCGGCTGGCCCGGCTCGGCTTCTCATCGCACGCACCATCTCAAACCCTCAGCCTTCAGTGCGGCGTCGCGGCAGGCGCCGTCCGCACCCGCAGGCGGGCGAAGGCCGCACGGCCATCGTCGCCCCGCACGAGCACAATGGCTTCCCATGAGTTCCCGTGCCGTTCCCTGCCGGGGGGCACGGCTACGTCGAGTTCCAGTTCCGCCGAGGCGTTCGGTCCGACCTCAACCGCGGCCGACCCGGGCTTCACCCACGCAGGGTCCGGCAGCCAGGCCCAGCCGCCGGAGGGGTCCATGCGCGCCTGCCTCGCCTCGTCGGCCGTCAGCACCCTGACCTCGCCTCGGAACGGCTTGGCCGTGTTGTTCCACAGGGCCAGCGCCACGCGGCGGGCTCCGCCGCCGGGCGCCACGGCCTCCAGCGTCTCCACCGAGGGGGTCACGGCGAGATCGCCCGCGGGGGGCCGAGGGCGCCGGAAGAGGCCGCCCTTGACGCGCGCGGGCGAGGTCTCGATCTCGAAGCGCGGGTACAGCCCCAGCGTGAGCATCTGGCCCGCCACGGCCTTCGTGCGCACGGCCACCGCAACCGACCAGTGCTGGTTGTGGTACTCCCGGCCGTCGGGGATGTTGAGCACCATCTTCACCGCCGCATGGCCCTTTGCAGGCACCTCGATCTCGCTCTTCGTGAAGCGGACCCATGACAGGTCGGGCAGGTCGGCGTAGCCCTGCGGCACCTTCATCTTCTCGCGCAGCGGAGCGATGGGGGCGAAGACGATCGTCTTCGGCTCCTCATCGTCGTTCATGACGGTGATGGGGACGGCGAGTTCGGCCTCCTGGCCGGGCTCGACGCCCTGGATGAGCGCGCCGCCGGGCGACACGCGCATCCCCACCGCGTACGCTGCCGGGCCGCCCGCGCCGCAGAGCGCGGCGGCCGCCAGCGCGAGCATCAGGGGGTGTCTCATCTCATTCGATGCCTCCGTGAGCGGACGGCTCAGTCCTTGTAGACGCTGAGTTCCACGGTGATGGAGTGCTGGAGACCCGCGGTGGGACCCGTCACGGCGGTGGGCGCCGCGAAGCCGAAGTAGAGGTCCTGCTGGCCGCCGGCCGCCACGGCGGTCGCGGAGCTGACCGTGCCGGTGAGCGACGAGTTGGCCGCGGTGCCATCGGTGGTGGCCCAGTAGAGCACGGAAGTCGTCAGCACGTCATTAGCGCCGCATTGCCCGGTCGTGGGCGCGGCGCCGCCATCCCCCACGATGATGCCGTAAAGGACGTAGATGTTGGAGCCCGCCGCCGCGGCGGCGGTCCAGGCGCCCTGGTTGTCCTGATTCGTGATCCGCAGGCCGATGTTCTCGGCCACGTTGCCGTCATTCGCCACGTCCACCTTCGTGCTCACGGTGGTCGAGCCGGCCGCCACGGTGCCCAGGGCCACCGTCGTGGGGGTCACGCTGACCGACAGGTACTCCACTGTGACCGTGATCGTGATGTTCGCCGTCGTGCCGGCGAGGGCCGGCCCCGCGAGGGCCAGCAACGCCATCAGGCCAGCCACCATTGCCGTCTTCTTCATCGCACGCTCCTTTCCGAAACAGGTTGCCGAAGCGCACGCTGCGCTCCACAGAATCGCCACTCCCTTCGACGCACCAGTCCGGCCGCGAATCAGTCTGTCGCGCCCCGAGCCACGCGGCGTCGGCCAGGGCTTCAAGCGCCCGCTTGCGGTGGTTCCTCGACAAGCGAGACTCTTGCCGCTACGCGAGAGAACCCAGACAGACTCGTGGCCGGGGTAGTGACCACGATCGGTTCTTCAGTCGCACTCCTTTCTCTCCGCTCGCCTGCTGTCTCATGCCCCGCCGTGCACTGCCCTCCTCTCGCTCAGGGCGTTTCGCAACTCACCTCGACCGTGATCTGGTGCGAGGCGCCGTCGGTAACCGACAGCGGCAGGTCGAGGCGGAACCACAGATAGGCAAAGGCGTTGACGGCCATGTTCACGCCGTAGCTCGCGCCCGCGCGGTTGAAGCGGGCGCTGGCCGTGGCCGCCTGCACCGTGGTGGTCACCGTGTCGTCGCTCGCGAAGTCGCCCGACGCGGGGGTCTCGGCGGCGCCGCAGAAGAGCGCCCGCAGCCAGTAGCGCTCGGCGCCCGCGGAACTGCCGGCCGTCCAGCGCCCCAGGCTGTCCTGCGTGGCGACCTTGAGGCGCAGGGTCTCGCTGACGTTGCCCGTGTTCTGAATCTGGAACCGCGTGCCGGAGGCCGTGAGCACGGTGCCGCCGGCGGGCTGGAGGCCGGGGATGGTCCACGTCGCGGGGGTCACGGCGATCCCGAGGGTCGTGTTGGGGTAGATCCAGTTGATGCCGTTGATGTCCTGCGTGGTCAGGCTGCGTTTCTGCCCGCCGATGAGCCCGCGGCCGTAGAGCACCTTGCCCGAGTCGTTATACGAGTCGACGGTGCCGTAGAGGTCGCTGAGCTGGAGCGAATGGCCCAGCTCGTGCAGGGCGATGCTCTCGACGTCCTGGGCGTTCGACGCGCCGGCGGTGCTCCAGAGCTTCTCGTCGTTGAAGGCGATGTCGCTCTCGAGGATGGTGCTGCCGGTGAACCAGGTGGTGTTCAGCGCCGTCGCGTTGGGGTCTTCGGGCGTCGTGTCCCAGAAGATCTCGTTGATGCCGTTGTTGCTGGCGTTGGTGGCGGAGGTTGTGCCGCCGTAGGCGAAGGCGAAGGCGGCGCCCGCGGCGTTCCAGGTGGCGAAGGCGGCCTGCACGGCGGCGCCCTCGCCGGTGCAGTCGGCGGTGTTCTCGTTGATGCGGTAGGTGAGGGTGGGGCTGCTGCCGGGCCACTTGATGCCGCCGTAGCCGAAGGTGACGACGAAGGTGTAGTTGTTGCTCTCGCCGCCGGCCTGGTTCCTGACGGTGACGGGGCCGCTCGAGGCGTCTTCGGGCACGGTGCACACGATGGCGGTGTTGGACCACGAGACGATCGCGGCATTGAGCTTGGGGTTGCCCGCGGCCTGGAAGAACTGCACGCGGCTGTTTGCGCCCTGGGTGCCGAAGTTGGTGCCGGTGATCGTCACCTGGGAGTTGGTGCCCGCCGACTCGCTGCCCGGGGAGATCGAGGTGATCCAGGGCAGGCTGGCGCCGTAGCGCTCGATCACGATGTCGTCCACGAAGGGGCCCTTGTTGCCACCGTCGGTGCTGCCGGATTCGCAGACGAGGCGGAAGTAGACGGTGGCCTGCCCGCAGAGGTTGCCGAGGGTGGGCACGCTCTTGAGGTCGAACGTCACCTCGGACCAGCCAGGCAGGGTGTTGCCGTTGGTGTAGTTGAGGCCGTAGAAGGCGGTGCCGTTGATTGACGCCTCCCAGCGGATCTTGTCGTCGGCGCCGAGGTCGTAGGACACGAAGAATCGCACGCGCGCGTCGGTGCAGCCCACGAGGCTGAAGGGGCCGTAGGTCATGGTGCCCAGGATGCCCCCCGCCCACATCGTGCCGGGGGTGCTGGCGGGGTCCACGGAGTTGGCCTGGCCGCCGCCCGCTTTGCTGTCGCCGACGGCGAGCCAGGTCTGCGGCGCCCAGGTGATCAGGTTCGTGCCGTCGGTGAAGTTGCTGTTCACTGCCCAGTCGTTGGGCCACAGGCCCTCGAAGTCCTCGATCTTCACGGCCTGCCAGTTGGCCTGGATGACGTAGTAGGAGAGGGGCCCGCGCCTGTTGTTCGCCTCGTCGTATTCGGGGAGGGTGTTGGCGCGGTCCACGGCCACGTAGGCGTGATAGGTTCCATAGGCCGCCGGTGTGAAGTTCCACGTGAGCACGCGGGTTTCGCCCGGGGCGAGGTCGTCGGTCACTGTCCACGTGTAGTCGCCCGCGTCGCCGCTGCCGGGGGCCGAGGTGCGGTTCCGGTAGAAATCCACGGCGAAGTCCTGGGTCAGGGTGCCTGTTCCCGCGTTTCGCACGGTCACCGAGGCGGTCAGTTCCGTGCCCACGGACGATTGGCGCGGGGTGATGCTGAAGGCGTCAATCGCCACGTCGGGCATGTTGTCCACCACGTACTTCTCGATGAGCAGGTCGTCTACGAAGGGGCCTTTGACCCAGGCCCCCTCATCGTCGGAGTCGCACTGGAGCCTGAAGTAGATGCCATCGTGGCCGCAGAGGTTGCCGAGGGTGGGCACGGCCTTGAGGTCGAGGGTCACCTGGCTCCAGGTGCCGAGGGTGTTGCCCTCGCCCTGGAAGCCGCCGTAGAAGTTGCTGCCATCCTTCGACACCTCCCAGCGCAGCTTGTCGTTGACCGCCAACTGATAGGTTGTCCAGAAGGTGACGCGGGCGTCGGTGGCGCCGCGGAGGTCGAACGGGCCGTAGGTCATCCGGCTGATGAGGGTGCCGCTGGCCGGCTTGGGCAACGATTGGGTTAAGGGGTTGTGGGTGGCGCCCGCGGCCCAGCCGCTGTAGTTGCCCGACCTCCTGTAGTAGTCCTCCTGCCCCCAGGTGATCGCGGGAGTGCCGATGTTGCCGTACAGCGCCCAGTCGTTCGGCCAGGCGCCGTCGAAGGTTTCGCTCTTGATGGTCGTCCAGCCTGCGGCGGGGAGGACGGGGCCAAGGGCCTTGGCCGCCGCGGCGGCCAGGTGCGTGGCGCTCTGGGAGGCGTCGGGCTTGGGCGCGGCAGCGCCCGCCTTCGGCTCTGGCTTGAGGCGAAGTGGCGGGGCCTGCGGCTGGGCGGGCTCGGGGCGCGGCTTGACGGCCTGCCGCGGCCTGCGGCCGGTGAGAGCATCCACCTGGCTCACCAGTTCGGGCAGGGGCATGACCCCCAGGAGCCCGTGGGCCGCGCCCCGCTCGACGAGGAACTTGCTGGCGACGCCGGCGGCGGGTCGCAATGGGTCTCCCTTGAGGAAGAGCACGACCTCTTCGCCGCGGCTGACGCGCACCGCGGGGGTGACCCGCTCGCGAATCTCGCCCACCAGGCCGCCGGGAAGCTCGACCACCACCTCGTTGCCGCCCTGGCCTTTGAGCCACTGGTGGCAGCGGACCGTGGCGTAGGTGCGGATGCGGCGCCCGCGCGCATCGTCCACCCAGCGAGCCTGGGTGCTCAGCACGAGGCCGTGGATGATGGCCTCGCTATCCTGCGTGAGGCGCTGGAGGTCCGGGGCAATGACGCGTCCCGCGCGCACCGGGAGCGCGGCGCCCAGCAGGACGCAGAGGTGCACGGTGAGGCTCACACCGAGGCTGCGGCCGCGGACGCAGCCGACCGCGGCGCGAGCGGCCGGCGTGCGCGGGTTGTGTCCGTGGAGTGTCACCTGAACCCCGTCGCCCCCAATGCGTGGCCCGCGGAGGACGTGTGGGACCATTTGGGCCAGAGTCCCACCGCAATGAGCTATGCTGCAAGCAACTAGTGTGCCCGCCGGTCGCCGCTGACGGGCGACCGGGCTGTAACCACCTGCCGTGTCGGGCTTTCGGCGCATCAGTTTGCTTCGCCCAACGCTGCCGCCGTGCGGCAGGCAGCCGCCAGGTCCGCCATTCTCCGTGCTCCGTACCCGCGAGGCGGGTAGGCCCGGGCCCCGCCAAGGGGCGCGAGTTGCCTCCCAGTGCCAGCGCCTGCTTCCAGATTATAGAGGCGCGCCCTCCCCTGTCAACGCCCGCGGCAGCCCAAGGAGTGCCCTCCAATCCTGGTGCCTCCCCCCAATCGTCGCTAGGAGCCTGTCCAAGAATCCCCGTGTGCTGCGTTGCCGGCGTCAGCGGGCTGGATGCGAGGCGCGGCGACGCAGGCGATGCCCTGGAATGCATCGCTGAGGAGCCGCAGCGTGGCAGCCGGCCCGTTGACGCCGCAACCCGAAGGGACGCCGCGACTTCAGGCCGTCCGCGGTGTCGCTCGTCGTCTGCGATGCTCTCCGCTGCATCGCCTCCTCCTCGCTCCTTGCGTGCGGCCCGAACCGGCGGCGTCGCAGCCTCACGCGGATTCTCGGACAGGCTCCTGGCGTCCTGGAAGCCAGACACGGCGCCGCCATACTCGCTCAACCCTACCGCCGCGGAGAGTTGAGCAAGTATGGCGCTTTGGCGATCCGGACGGCTCGGCGGCCTTTCTGCCCATACTTGCTCAATTTCCTCCCCCTCCAGGTTGAGCAAGTATGGCGCTGGGGCGCGCCGGGGCTCCCGTGGCCGCCCCTGCCCCTCTGCATCCCTTGCGCTCTCATGGGGTAACGCAAGCGAGGAGCAGACGGCGCCTGGGGACCTGCGTCGCGGGCTGGATTCGCGGGGACCTTCCCTCCCGATTCTGCTATAATGGCGCCAGGGTCAGGAAGCCCGAGGTGCGCCGTCTGGTCGGCCACGGCAACATGGGCGCTTCCCGGTGATCGTGGCGCCCCGAACTCGAGCGCGAGGACACGCACGCTGAAGACGCTGCACATTGACAGCGAGCGCACCTGGCGCGGCGGCGAGCAGCAGGTGATGTACCTCGTCACCGGGCTGAAGGCCCGCGGCCACGAGGCGGTGGTGGCCTGCCAGCCGGGCTCGCCGCTCGCCGAGCGGGCGCGCGCGGCGGGCCTGGAGGTGGCCGAGGTGCGCATGCGCGGGGAGGCCGATTTCCGGGCCGTGCTGGCGCTGCGGCGCCTCATCCGCAGGGGCGGGTTCGACATCGTGCACATGCACACCTCGCACGCGCACGCCCTCGGCTGCGCGGCGGCCGCGCTCGCGCGGCGCAGCCGCACCGTGGTGTCGCGGCGGGTGGACTTCGGCGTCGCGACAAACCTGATCAGCGGGTTCAAGTACCACCACGGCGTGAACCGCTTCATCGCCATCTCGCAGGCGGTGCGCCAGGTGCTGCTGGAGGCGGGCGTGGAGCCGGGCAAGGTGGCCGTGGTGCACAGCGGCATTGACCTGGCGCGCTTCGAGGCCGTGCCGCCGGGCCGCCTGCGCGAGGAGTTTGCGGTGGCGCCCGAGGCGCCCGTGATCGGCAACGTGGCGGCCATGGCCGACCACAAGGGCCAGCGGTATCTCCTCGCGGCCATGCCCCGCGTGCTGGAGGCCGAGCCGAAGGCGCGCCTGTTCATCGTCGGCGACGGCGAACTCCGCGGCGCGCTGGAGGCCCAGGCTGCCGAGCTCGGGATCCGCCACGCCGTGACGTTCACGGGCTTTCGCACCGACGTGCCGCAATGGCTGGCCCTCTTCGACGTATTCGTCATGTCCTCGCACCTCGAGGGGCTGTGCACCTCGGTGCTCGACGCCCTGGCGATGCGGCGGCCCGTGGTGGCCGCAGCGGCGGGCGGCCTGCCCGAGATCATCCGCCACGAGGCCACAGGGCTGCTCGTGCCGCCGCGGGAGCCGGAGCCCCTCGCCGACGCCATCGTGCGGCTGCTGCGCGACCGCGAGCTGGGCCGCCGCCTCGCCGAAGCGGGCCGCCGCCACGTGGAGCAGGAGTTCAGCGCCCAAAGCATGGTCGAGGGAACCCTTCGAGTCTATCACGAGGTGATGAATGAAGGCCCGAGTGCTCAAAGCGAGCCTTGACCCCGAAGGCCTGGCCCGGATCGAGGAGGCGGCGAAGGCCGTGGCGGGGGGCGCTCTCGTGGCCTTCCCCACCGAGACCGTCTACGGCATCGCCTGCCGCGCCGACGATCCGCAGGCCGTCGAGCGACTCAAGCGGGTGAAGGGCCGCCCACCCGACAAGCCCTTCAGCCTCCACATCGGCCGCAAAGAGGATATCGCGCGCTGCGTGCCCAACGTGCCCGCAGCGGCCAGGAAGCTGATGGACTGCTATTGGCCCGGCCCGCTCACCATCATCTTCCCAACCGGGGACGGCCAGGGGCTCGGCGTTCGCATGCCTTCGAACATCGTCGCCCTGGAGTTCCTGCGCCGGGCCGGCGTCCCGGTCATCGCCCCCAGCGCGAACCGCTCCGGGGAGCCGCCGGCCACCGATGCCGAACAGGTCGCCCGCGCGCTGGGCGACGACCTCGACGTGATCCTCGACGGCGGCACGTGCACCTACGGGGAGGCCTCCACCGTCGTCCGCATCACCGACGAGGGCTGGGAGGTACTCCGCCAGGGCTCGATCACCCCGGAACAGCTTCGCCGCACCCTGGGCAAGACCATCGTCTTCGTGTGCACCGCCAACACCTGTCGCTCGCCCATGGCCGAGGCCCTGTGCAAGAAACTGCTCGCCGACAGCCTGCACTGTGCGATAGAAGACCTGCCGGAGCGGGGCTACACGGTGCTGTCGGCGGGCACGGCGGGCTTCGACGACTGCCCCGCGAGCTACCAGGCCGTGGAGGCCATGAGCCGCCAGGGCCTCGACCTCTCGGGGCACAGGTCGCGGCCCGTCACGCCGGGCCTGGTGGCGGACGCCGATGTGCTTTTCGTCATGGCGCGCCACCACGGCGACTCGATCCGCCGCATTCTGCCTGAGGCCTCGGGCAAGATCCGTCTCCTGGATCGCAGCGGGGAGGAGGTGGAGGACCCGGTGGGCGGCTCGGTGGAGACCTTCGTGGCCTGCGCCGAACACATCGAGCGGTGCCTGCGGGCCGAGCTCCCCGACCTGTTGAGCCGGCGTCTCTGAGTCCGCCGCTCCCACCTGAATGCCGCTAGCGCCACGCCAGGGAATCGTGTAGAATATGGAAAGGATGGCGGCTGAGGACAGTGGATGTGACGATCACGACAAGAGCCCTGGCGTGGCTGGCCGTGGGCGTCGCGGCCCTGGCGTCGGCGGCGCCTGCTTGTCAGGCCTGCTCGATTCCCGTGTTCCGCTACGCCCTCGAGCGCTGGCCGGCGGAACCCTACGAGGCCGTGGTGCTGCACCGCGGGCCGCTCGGGCCCGCCGAGCAGGCCGCTCTGGACGCGCTGCGCAAGACCACCGAGGGCAACGCGGCACTCACCAACCTCCAGGTGCGCACGGTAGACCTCGAGGGGCCCGACGGCAAGCAGTCCGAGCCGCTCCTCAAGGGCGGTGACGCGGGCGCCCTCCCCCGCCTGATCGTCCGTTACCCCGACAGCCTGCGCGTCGAGGAGCACGCCTGGGCGGGCGCGCTCACCACGGCCAACGTGCAGGCCCTGGTGGATTCCCCAACCCGGCGCGAGATCGTCCGGCGCCTGGCGGGGGGCGACTGCGCGGTGTGGCTCCTCATCGAATCCGGCGACCGCGCGCAGGACGACGCGGCGGCCAGGCTGCTCCGCGAGCAACTCAGGAAGCTGGAAGGCGTGCTGGAACTGCCGCCGCAGACGGACGCCGAGGGTCCCGGCGACGAGCCGCCGCCGGAGCCGAAGGGCGAGGCCGAGGGCGGCGAGAGCGCGCTCCCGAAGCTCAAAGTCGCCTTCTCCTCCCTCCGCGTCTCGCAGACCGACCCCGCCGAGAAGCTGTTCCTGGACACGCTTCTGGGCCTCGACCCCGAGCTGCGCAAGGAAGGCAAGCCGATCGCCCTGGCCGTGTTCGGCCAGGGACGCGCCCTGCCGGCCCTCCTCGGCGACGGGATCAACGCCGAGAACATCACCGACGTGTGCGCCTTCGTGGTCGGCCCCTGCTCGTGCCAGGTGAAGGCGATGAACCCCGGGTGGGACGTGCTGATGACCGCCGACTGGTTCGGCGCGCTGGACGGGCAGATCGTCAAGGACCCCGAGCCGCCGGCCCTCACGGGCTCCGTGGCCGCGGCGCTGCCCAAGGCCGGGCCCGCCGACACATCCGCGGGCGCTGCCGCCAAAGCCGTCGTGGCGACGCCGACGGGCGGCCTGCTGCTTCGCAACATCCTCCTCGCCGCTGCGGCAGGCGTCGCGATCCTGGCCGCCGCCTCGTTCGCCGTCCTGCGCCGCGGCGGCGCGCCTCGGGAGCCGCGATGACTCTCCCACGCCTGATCCTCAAGGAACTGCTCTTCCGCAAGCTCAGCCTCGCCCTCGCGCTGCTCTCGGTGGCCGTGGCGGTGGGCTGCCTCGTCGCACAGTTCACTGCCCTGCGCGCCCACGACGCGCAGACCGACGAGATCATCCGCCTCAAGGAGGAGGCCACCAGGCAGGAGATGGCGCGCCTGGAGGACGACACGCGCAAGATCATGAAGAAGCTCGGCTTCAATGTGCTCATCCTGCCGAAGGACCAGAACCTGGACGACCTCTACGCGAAGGACTACGCTTCGAAGTACATGCCCGAGGAGTACGCCACGCGCCTGGCCGAGGCGAAGCTCATCATGATCCAGCACCTCCTGCCCGGCCTGCGCCGCAAGATCGAGTGGCCCGAGCGCCAGGGGCGCGTGGTCATCCTCGTCGGGGTCCGAGGCCAGGTGCCCAAGCTGCACCGCGACCCCTCCGAGCTGATGTTTCAGCCCGTGCCGCCCCGCTCGATGGTCGTGGGCCACCAGATCCACAAGAGCCTGGGCCTGGCGGAAGGCGACCGCGTGACGCTGCTGGGCGGCGAGTTCACGGTGGCCAAACTGCACGAGGAGCGGGGCGACAAGGACGACATCACCCTCTGGATCAACCTCGACGAGGCCCAGCGCCTGCTCCACCGCGCCGGCCTGATCCCGCAGGAGCGGGTGATCAACGAGATTCTGGCGCTCAAGTGCGTGTGCGCCGGCGTGGGCATGGAGAAGGTACGGGCCGAGCTGGGGCGCATCCTGCCCGACACCCAGGCCGTCGAGCTCTCCACGCGCGCGCTCGCGCGCGCCGAGCAGCGCGCGGCCGCGGCGGAAGTCGCCCAGCGCGCCATCGAGGCCGAAAAGGCCAACCGCGCCCGCCTGCGGGCCGAGCGCGAACGCTTCGCGGCCTGGCTCGTGCCCCTGGTCGCCCTGGCCGCCACGGTGTGGATCGGCTTCCTCGCCCTCGCCAACGTGCGCGAGCGGCTGCCCGAGATCGGCATCCTGCGAGCCGTGGGGCTGAGGTCGGTGGACGTGTTCGCCCTCTTCCTGGGCAAAGCGGTGCTGATCGGGCTGGCGGGCGCCGTGGCCGGGTACTGCGCCGGGTTCGCCGCCGGAGCGGCCTGGAGCGAAGGCCCCGCCGCGCGCCAGGCCGTCCTGAAGCTCTTCGACGCCGGGCTGCTGGCCTCGGTGCTCGCCGGAGCCCCCGTGCTTTCGGCGCTGGCGAGCTGGGTGCCCGCCTTGCGGGCCGCCCAGCAGGACCCGGCCGTCGTCCTCAGAGACTCCTGATAGAACGGGCAGGGCGCATAGGACCCACAGGGCGTATGGTTTCACGCAATGGCATGACCGCTAGAGGGGCGCCCGTCGTCCTGCCCATCCTCTCGTGGGTCTGGTGCGCGCTGATCGCACCCGCGTGGGGAGGCGACTGGCCTACGTGGCGCTACGATGCCCGCCGCAGCGCGGCGTCGCCCGAGGAGCTGCCGCGCGAGCTCTTCCTCCAATGGGTCAAGCAGCTCCCACCGCTGGAGCCCGCGTGGCCGGACCAGCCGCGCCTGCGCTTCGACGTGGCCTACGAGCCCGTGGTGGCTGGCGGCAGGCTCTTCTTCGGCTCCAGCGCCAACAACAGCGTCACGGCCCTCGATGCGGCCACGGGCGAGGAGAAGTGGCGCGTCTACCTGGACGCCCCCGTGCGCTTCGCCCCGGCGGCCTGGGAGGGCCGGCTGTTCGTCGCCTGCGACGATGGCGCCCTGCACTGCCTCGAGGGGGCGACGGGACGCCTCGTGTGGACATTCCGCGGCGCGCCCTCCGAGCGGCTGGTGCTGGGCAACGGCCGGCTGATCAACCTGTGGGCGGCCCGCGGCGCCCCGGTCGTGCACGAGGGGCGCGTCTACTTCGCCGCGGGCATCTGGCCCTTCGAGGGCGTCTTCCTCTATGCCCTGGACGCGCGGTCCGGCACCGTGGTGTGGGCGAACGACGGCTCGGGAGCCCAGTACACCACCCAGCCGCACTCGAGCCCCGCGTTCGGCGGCGTGGCGCCCCAGGGCTATCTGGCCGTGGCCGGCGACCGCCTGCTGGTGCCGTCGGGTCGAAGCGTGCCCGCATGCTTCGACCTTCACACGGGCAAGCTCCTGTACTTCCACCTGGCCGCCAACCAGAAGCTGGGCGGGTTCCTGGCCGCGGCAAACCGCGAGTTCTTCGCCAACGGCGGCGCGCTCTTCGCCCTCAAGGACGGGCGCACCGTGGCACAGGTGGGCCAGGCGCCCGTGGTCACCGACGACAGGGTGTTTGCCCTGGAGAGGAACGAGTTGTGTGCGTTCGACCTCCAGGGCAGCGGCCGCGAAGGCGACGACCCGACGCGGCGGTTCCGCCGCGGCAAGCCCTCGAAGTCCTGGACGCTGCGACTCAGGGGCCAGTTGCACATCAAAGCGGGCGGGCGGCTCTATGTCGGCGCGAGGAACCTGGTGCAGGCCGTCGAGGCCCCGTCGGCCGGAGGCAAGGCGCGGGTTTCCTGGCAGGCCGCCATCGCCGGCACGCCGGCCTCGATGGTGGCTGCCAACGGCCGGCTTTTCGTGGCCACGCTCGAAGGCCACCTCTACTGCTTCGGGCCGACCGCCACCGGCGTGGCCATGCCCGAGGGGAGCGAAGAGGTGCTGGTGCCCTCGAACGCGCCCTGGAAATGCCTGGATGGCGGCCGGGCGCCCGACCCCGCGTGGAAGACGCAGGGCTTCAACGATGGCGGCTGGAGGCTCGCCTCGCCGGCGCCGAGCAAGCCGCCGGAGCCGGAGGAGCGAGAGGCTCCCGCGCCCGCCCGCAGCAAACGCATCGCCAGCACCTATTTCCGGCACGTGTTTCACGTGGAGCCCGAACGCCGGTATGCGGCCATCGAGCTGGAGGTCCGTGCCGCCGAAGGGGCCGTGGTGCATCTCAACGGCATCGAGGTCTGGCGCTGGCGCGTGCCCTCGGCCGCGGGGTATGGCACCCTGGTCTCGGACCGGGCCCCGGAGGGGATGCCCGAACGAGTGGAACTGGAGCCCAACGCCCTGGTGAGCGGGGCCAACGTCCTCGCCGTCGAGGTCGTCGGGCTCCATTCAAGCTCCGCCGCGCCGGGGTTCGAACTCGAGCTGTTCGCCACCCGGGCCGCGGAGACCAGGCCCCGGCCCACCGAGGCCGCGCCAGACTCGTGGGCGCAGCAGGCGAGCCGCATCCTCCAGGAGAGCGGCGCGCGCGAGGGCTACGGCCTGGTGCTCGGCCTTCGAACGGGGCGCCTGGCCGAGGAGCTGGTCCGCCAGTCGCACCTGAGCGTCATCGCGCTGGACCCCGACGCGGCCAAGGTGGAGGCCGTGCGCCGACGGCTCGACGCCGCGGGCCTGCTCGGCCCACGCCTCGCGGTGCGGCAGGGCGACCCCTTCGCCCTCGGCCTGCCCCCGTACTTCGCCAGCCTCGTAGCGTCGGAAGACATCGAGGCGGCCGGCTGGGAGGCGGGGCCGCGTTTCGCCGACAGGATGTTCCAAGCGCTGCGTCCTTACGGCGGCGCCGCCTGCCTGGCGCTCGGGGAAGCAGAGCACGGGGCCCTGGCCCGCTGGCTGGCGGAGACCGGCGTCGCGCAGGCCGCGCTCCGTCGTGCCAACGGCCTGAGCCTCGTGCGCCGCGAGGGCGCACTGCCGGGGGCCGCCAACTGGACCCACCAGTATGCCGACGCGGCCAATACCGTGGTGTCGCGGGACGACCGCGTGCGCCTGCCCCTGGGCATCCTGTGGTTCGGCGGCTCCTCGCACGAGAAAACCCTGCCGCGCCACGGCCACGGCCCGAGCCACCTGGTGGTGGACGGCCGGCTCTTCATCGAAGGCCCCGACGGCCTGCGGGCCATGGACATCTATACGGGCCGCGTGCTCTGGGATGTCGTGCTGCCGGGCCTCGGTGAGGCGTTCGACAACACGGAGCACCAGCCGGGCGCCAACGCCCTGGGCAGCAACTACGTGGCCACCTCGGACAGCCTCTACGTGGCCTATGGCAAGACCTGCCTGCGCCTCGACCCCGCCACGGGCGCGCGACTGGCCGAGTTTGCCCTCCCGCGCCTCGACGAGCGCGACACCCTGCCCCGCTGGGCCTACCTGACCGTGTGGAACGACCTCCTCGTCGCCGGCACCTCGCCGACGGACTTCGACAGCGACCCGGAGTTTTCGCGGGACGAGCTCGCCCGCGTCAGCAAGACGGATGTCGGGGAGCTCTTGCGCTGGCTCGGCAGCCTGCGAGGCTTCACCTTGCCCCCCAAGCTCAAGGGCGAGCACGAGGCGGAGTTCCTCGCCAGAGCGCTCAATCTGCTGCTGAGCCACAAGGCTCTGGCCGACCTGTTGCCCGAGGCGCCCACGAAGAAGGCGCTTTCCCTCGAGAACTCCATCGCCTCGCACCTGAGGAGCCGGGCCAAGGCCGGCGTGGCGGACCGGGAACTCAAGCGCCTCAACCGCCTGCTCCTCGAAGAACACGCCCCCGCCCTACCGCGGAAGCGGGTGCTCGCGGGCAAGCCCGACATCTACAGCGGCACCTCGAGCCAGTGGCTCGTGGCGATGAACCGCCTGAGCGGCCAAGTGCTGTGGACGCTGCGCGCCCGCGACGGCTTCCTGCACAACAGCCTCGCGCTGGGGGGCGACAAGCTCTTCTGCATCGACCGCCTGCCCGAGGGCATCGTGAAGTCGCGGCGCCTGCGTGGCGACGCCGACAAGCCGCAGTCACGCCTCCTCGCGCTGGAGGCCCGCACGGGCAAGCCGCTGTGGAGCACCACCGAGAACGTCTTCGGCACCTGGCTCGCCTACTCCGAGGAGCACGACGTGCTGCTCCAGGCCGGCCGCGCCTCGCGCGACATGCTGCCCGAGCCGTCGAAGCGAATGAGCGCCTACTCGGGCGACGACGGCACGCTGCTGTGGGACAAGCCGCACCGCCACGAGGGCCCCTGCATGCTTCACGGCGACACGATCATCACGCAGGACGCGGCCTACGATCTCCTGAGCGGCGAGCCCCGCACCCGCCGGCACCCGTTGACCGGCGAGGAGATTCCCTGGAAGTTCGCCCGCAACTACGGATGCGGCACCGCGATTGCCGGCCAGCACCTGCTCACCTTCCGCTCGGCGGCCGCCGGGTACTTCGACCTCGCGCGCGACGGCGGCACGGGCAACTTCGGGGGCTTCCGCTCCGGCTGCACCTCGAACCTGATCCCTGCCGGCGGCGTGCTCAGCGCCCCCGACTACACGCGCACCTGCACGTGCAGCTACCAGAACCAGTGCTCGCTGGCCCTCGTCCACACCCCCGAGGTGGAGACGTGGACGTTCCAACACCTCAAACGCAGTGACGAGCCGGTCCGCCGGGTGGGCATCAACCTGGGCGCGCCCGGCGACCGGCTGGCCGACAACGGCACCCTATGGCTCGATTTCCCAAGGGTGGGCGGCCCCTCGCCCCATGTGCCCGTGGCGTTCGAGCCCGAGGAGGTCGAGTGGTTCACGCACCACTCCTCGCGGGTGCAGGGCGACGGGCTCAAGTGGGTGGCCGCTTCGGGCGCTCGGGGGCTCCGAGCGCTGACGATCACTCTCGCGGGCCGCCTCACCAAGTGGCGGCGCGAGCACCCCACGCTCCTCAGCCGGTGGCTGGGCCGCGCCGGCGGCTCCAACTCGCCCCCCCACTGCTACACCGTGCGGCTGCACTTCGTGGAGCCGGGCGCCGCGCGGCCGGGCGACCGGGTGTTCTCCGTGTCGCTACAGGGCGAGACTGTGATCGATGCCCTCGACATCGCCGCCGAAGCCGGCGGCCCCTGGCGGCCGCTGGTCCGGGAGTTCCGCAACGTCGAGGTCAGCGACGAGTTGCGCGTCGAGCTCACGCCGGCGCGCGCCGCCCCCCTGCCGGAGACGGTGCTCTGCGGCATTGAGCTGGTGGCGGAACCGTAGCCGGCAGTGGTATAATGGCGGAGGCCGCCAGGAGCAAGGGAGACCGCCTGTGAGAGTGGCTGTGGGGTCGGATCACGCGGGGCGCCCGGCCAAGCTGCGCGCCATCGAGGCCCTCAAGGAACTCGGCTGCGAGGTGGACGACGTGGGCACCCACACCGACGCCTCGTGCGATTACCCCGACTATGCCGCGGAGGTGGCCCGCCGCGTGGCGGGTCGCCAGGCCGACCTGGGCGTGCTATGCTGCGGCACCGGGCTGGGCATGTCGATCACGGCCAACAAGGTGCCCGGCATCCGCGCGACCGTGTGTTGCAGCGATTTCATGGCCGAGATGGCCCGCCGCCACAACGACGCCAACATCCTGTGCCTGGGGAGTCGGGTGCTGGACGATCGGATGATCGGGGAGCTGGTCCGGCGGTTCGTGCGCACGCCGTTCGACGGGGGCCGGCACACCCGCCGGCTCCGGAAGATCGCCGAGCTGGAGCGCACGCTGCCCCTGCCCTAGTGTCTGTGCGGAAATCCACGCGGGCTGCGTTGCCGGCGCCAGCGGGGCGGATGCAAGGCGCTCCGACGCAGGCGATACTACGGAGCGCATCGCTGAGGAATCGCAACGCGGCAGACGCCCCGCTGACGCCACGGGGGCTCTTGCAGCGGCAAGGCGGCAAGCGCCCCGCTTGCGGTGGGTTGCTACTTCGCCGGTGTGGGCGCCGGCGCCTTCGGGGCCTCGCCCTTGGCGGGAGGCTCCTCGCTCTTCTGGCCGAGTTGCGCGGTGAGCTGCACGTTGCCCTCGAAGGTCACGAGCTGCTTGTCGCGGTGGTAGGTGATCAGGTCGGCTCGTGCCTGGTCTTTGCCGAAGTGCACGACCGGCTGGGCCTCGGGCGTGCCGTGAAGGATGACCATGCCCGTGGTGGCATCGTAGGTGGCCTTGTCGCATTCGGCCGTGCGCGCGTCGGGGGCAAGCTGGAGCGGGGGGCGGGCCGTGGTGCGCTGCGTGATGGGCACCACGGTGTAAAGGCGCACGTGCCCGGTGGCCGTCATCTTCCGGAACTCGCTGGTCTTCTCGTCGAGGTCCGCCACCACAGCGTCGGCGTCAATGCGCATGTCGCCCTTGATGATGGTGGCGTTGCCGGTGATGCGCGCGATGTTCTCTCCCTGGAGGTAGTGGATGCGGTCGGCCCACACGTGGAGGGGCTCGGCCGGCCTCGGGGGTTCGGTCCCCTTGCCGGCTGCGGCCTTCTCGGGGGCCTTCTTCTCGGGCGCGGGCGACTCGGCCTTCGTTTCGCCGGCGATGAGCGGCCCGCCGAGCGCCACGATGCATGCCACGGCGGCTGCCCAACCGATGACGCACCATCTAGACATCCACGACCCCTCGATGGCTAGCGGGTCAGCCGGCTGTCGAGTCCCAGCAGGCTGGCCTCGCGGGTGAGAATGGGCTGAACCACGCGGCGGAGGAACTCGTCCACCTGTTGCGGCGCGCGGCCCGCGAGTTGCTGGCCGCCGGCGAGGGCGTCCACGCGGTCGCGCACGGCGGCAAACGCCTCGTCCGCCTTCAGGCGCTCGATCAGATCGCTTTCGAGCCCCTCCTCGGTCATGCGGCGGCGGGCCTCCCAGGCGTGCTGGCGCAGGCGCTCGTGGAGTTGCTGGCGGTCGCCGCCGGCCTTCACGGCGGCCATCAGCAGGCGCTCGGTGGCCATGAAGGGCGCCTCGCGGCGCAGGCGGGCCTCGATCACCTTCGGGTGCACCACGAGCCCGCGGGCCACGTTGGTGGCGATCAGCAGGATCGCGTCGGCGGCCAGAAACGCCTCGGGGATGGCAATGCGGCGGCCCGCCGAGTCGTCGAGCGTGCGCTCGAGCCACTGCGTGGCGGCCGTGAGCGGCGCGGTGAGCGCCGTGGCGATCAGGTGGCGCGCGAGGGAGCCGATGCGTTCGCTCCGCATCGGGTTCCGCTTGTGGGGCATGGCGGACGAGCCGATCTGGGTCTTCTCGTGCGGCTCCTCGACCTCCTGGAGGTGTTGAAGGAGGCGGACGTCGTTCGACATCTTGGCGGCCGACTGGGCGATGCCCACGAGCGCGTTGAGCACCGTGGTGTCAATCTTCCGCGTGTAGGTTTGCCCGCTGACGGGCACCACGTGGCGGAAGCCCATCTGGCGGGCCACGAGCGCGTCGAGCTTGCGCACCTTGGCGTGGTTGCCCTCGAAGAGCTCGAGAAAGCTGTCCTGGGTGCCCGTGGTGCCCTTCGCGCCGCGGAAGGGCAGCCACTCGCTCACGCGGACGATCTCCTCGTAGTCGAGCACGAAGTCGTAGAGCCACAGGCAGGCGCGCTTGCCCACGGTGGTGGGCTGGGCCGGCTGGAAGTGGGTGAAGCCCAGGGTGACCAGGGCGCGGTGCTCGGCGGCGAAGCGGGCGAGGGCGTCCAGCAGGTTCACGAGCTTGGCGCGCAGCAGCCCCAACCCCTCGCGCATGGCGATCAGGTCGGCGTTGTCGGTGACGTAGCAGCTCGTCGCCCCGAGGTGGATGATCGGCCTGGCCGTCGGGCACTGGGCGCCGAAGGCGTGCACGTGGGCCATCACGTCGTGGCGGAACTGGGCTTCGAGGCGTTCGGCCTCGGCGAAGTCAATATCGTCCAGGTGGGCGCGCATCTCGGCGAGCTGCGCGTCGGTGATGGCCAGGCCCAGCTCCTTCTGGCTCTCGGCCAGGGTGAGCCACAGCCGGCGCCAAGTGGAGTGCTTGCGCTGCGGCGAGAAGACGGCGCTCATGGTCCGGCTGGCGTAGCGGGTGACCAGCGGGTTGTCATATTGCTCGTAGTCGGCCACGGCCAGGGGTCTCCTCGCTAGGCGCGCTGGCACGCCGGCATCGGGTACGTGGCGTTGCCCCAGTGGTTGCGCACGCAGTCGCAGCACGTGCCGCGGTTGCCGCACGCCTCGTAGTCGCAGGGGCAGAACTCCAGGTTCGCCGCGTGGCGGCCGCATTGGGCGGGCGCAATGCCCTTGAGGGAGCGCGTGGCGGCGGGGCGCTCGGCGCCGCGCAGGCAGAAGCTCTTCTGCCCCTTGGCCGCGTGGTTCTGCACGCACAGGCAGCAGATGCCACGACGCTCGCACGCCTCGTTGGGGCACGGGCACATCTGAAGGTTCACTGGGCGGTTCGGGCACTCGGCGGTAGCGGCCATGGCCGGCACGGCTCCTTTGTCCAGGCGTGAGCGCGGGGTCGCCACTGTGTTATATGATAGGGAAGCGGGTGGATCGGTTCAAGCGCCACTTGACTTTTCGGGCCGTCGGGCGCATCATTGCGTGCAGTCGTCGCGGGCGCGGCGAGCGGGGCGGCGCGGTACCGCCCAAGGCGTTGTGAAGGAGACTCTGGAGATGCTCACGCGCGGGATCAGGGTGCTGCTGGGTGTGCTGATGATCGCCGGGCTATCGGGCCGCGCCCTCGCGGCCGAGGGGGATGCGCCGAAGAAGGAGGAGCCGGCCGCCAAGGAGAAGGCGGTAGACGAATTCCGGTCCGTCAGCTCCAAGCTGGCCGCGGCCCAGAGGAAGTTCATCCAGAGCAAGCCTGAGCTCGCCGAGGCCTACAAGCAATTCGCTGAGCGCCGCAAGCAGCTCGACAGGGAAGAGGCCGAGTTCATGGCCAAGCTCCGCACAATGTCGCCCGAGATTGACGAGCTGGCCAAGAAGAAGGAGGAGCTGGAGGCCGAGCGCAAGCGCAAGGACGAGGAGGCCCGCAAGGCCAAGGGCGCCCCGAAGGCCAAGGGCAACTAGCCGGCGCCGGGCGGCTTCCGGCCTCCTGGCACGTGGTTCGGGTTCCGGTTGCGAGGCGGCGCGCCACTCGTTGTGCGCCGCCTCGGCGTTCCGCCCCAACGCGCGGTTGCCGGCAATCGCCCTACCCGTATAATGATTAAGCAGCATCGTTGGGCTGGGACCTCCCGTCGCGCTCTCCCCGCCGATCGTGCGGCAGGTCCGCCTGACGTCCGCAGGAGGCGGCGACGCGATGGTGCATCTCGACGGCGTCACCAAGCGCTACCAAGGCCCGCAGGGCGAAGTGCGCGCGCTCGACGCCGTGAGCCTGCGCGTGGAGGCCGGCGAGTTCCTGGCCATCCGAGGGGCCAGCGGCAGCGGCAAGTCAACCCTCCTACTTACCATCGGCGCGATGGTCCGCCCCACGGCGGGGCGGGTGATGGTCGCAGGGACCGACCTCTATGCGCTCTCGCCCAGCGAACGGGCGCGGTTCCGCGCCGAGAACATCGGCTTCGTCTTCCAGCTCTTCCACCTGGTGCCCTACCTCAGCGTGCTCGAGAATGTGCTGCTGCCCACCCTCGCCGTGCGCAGCGCCGACGACAGCACCGCGAAGGCCACGGCGCTGCTCGAGCGGTTCGGCCTGTCGCACCGCATGCATCACAGGCCCTCCGAGCTAAGCATCGGCGAGCGCCAGCGCGCGGCCATGGCTCGAGCGCTGCTCAATCGCCCCAGGCTCATCCTCGCCGACGAGCCGACCGGCAACCTCGACCCCGACAATGCCACCGAAGTGATGAATCACCTCGCCGAGTTCCACCGCGAGGGAGCCACCATCGTGGTCGTGACCCATGAGGAACTCGCCGCCCGGTACGCGCAGCGCACCGTGCTGATCCGCGACGGGAGGATCGTGACCCCAAATGCATGAGACGAAGGGAGCAGCCGAAGTGGGACCACGCCAACGAGTTCGATGCCTCGCATGGACGGCTATCACGGCCCTCGTCAGCCTGCTCGCCAGTTGCGGCAAGGACGAGGCGCCCCCGGGCAAGCAACCCCTGGTGTGCTACGTGGGCGGCACGATGCGGCCCGTGATGGAGGAGCTGGCCAGGCGCTACGAGGCCGAGACAGGCCAGCCCGTGCAGTTCGACTTCGGCGACTCGGGCGCTCTGCTCATCAAGATCGAACAGGCCAAGCGCGGCGACCTCTATGTGTGCCACGACCCCTTCGCCGGCGGCGCGCAGGCCAAGGGCCTCGCCGAGCAGGTGTGGACGATGGCCTCGCTCACCCCCACCATCGCCGTCACCAAGGGCAACCCGAAGGGCATCAAGGGCTTGCGCGACCTGGCACAGCCCGGGCTACGGATCGGCCTCACCGACGAGAAGTACTCGACCCTCGGCCACCTCAACCCCGTGATGTTCGACAAGGCCGGCCTCCGCAAGGAGATCGAGGCCAACGTCGTCACCCGCACGCGCATGGGCGGCGAGGTCGCCAACGCCGTCGCCCTCGGCAACCTCGACGCCACGATCGTGTGGGACGCCGTCGCCCACCTGCGCCGCGAGAAGCTCGATGCGGTGCCGATCGAGCCCGCGTTCCTGCTCCAGTCGGGCGTGGACGCGGTCACCACGCCCACGTTCGGCGTGATCGACATGGGGTGCATCAAGGTCACCATCGCCACCCTCAAGTGCTCGAAGCAGCCCGAAGCGGCGGCTGCGTTCGCCAAGTACGTGGCCTCCCCGAAGGCTGGCGAGGTCTTCGCCGCCTTCGGCTTCTCGCCCGCGCCCACCGCCGGCGAGCCCACCGGCCCCGCCGCCACGAAGGAACCCGCAGAAACCAGCGGCGGCCTGCATCTCTACTGCGGCGCCGGCATCCGCCCCCCCGTGGCCGAGGCCATCGAGGCATTCCGCAAGGAGACGGGCATCACCATCCACTGCGACTACGCCGGCTCCGGCACCCTCCTGTCCAACATGAAGGCATCGAAACGCGGCGACCTGTACCTGCCCGGCGAGTCCGAGTACGTGGACCGCGCCCAGGAACTGGGCCTGATCGCCTCGCGCCAGGACGTGTGCTACTGGATCCCCGTCATCCTCGTGCCCAAGAATAACCCGAAGGAGATCAAGACGCTTCAGGACCTCGCCAAGCCTGGCGTGCGCCTGGGCCTCGGCAACCCCGAGGCCTGCGCCATCGGCCAGATCTGCGTCAAGCTCTTCCAGAAGAACAACATCCCCCCCGACGCCATCCAGGCCAATACCAAGGTCCAGACCCTCACGGTCCACGAACTCGGCATGCAGGTGAAGCTCGGCCAGCTCGACGCCGCGATCGTGTGGGACGCCATCGCCGCCTACTATGCCAGCGACGCCGACGCCATCGCCATTCCGAGCGACAAGAACGTCATCTCGCGCGTGGCCATCGGCATCCTGAGCTTCTCGAAGAACCGCGAGAGGGCGCAGCGGTTCGTGGACTTCCTGGTGAGTGACGCCGGCAGAGCGATCTTCGCCAGGCACCACTACACAACCACCCCCCCTGCACAGTGAGCGGCCCCTTGTTCAGGCGCGCGACCCCCATTGAAGCCCGCCGCGGCCCTGTTGCCGGCCCTTCGGTTACCCTCTTTTCGGTCGTCACCCTGGCGTTCGTGGCGGCGTTCCTGCTCATCGTGGCGACGCTGATCGTCACCAACATCTGCTACACGGACCTGGGGGCCTTCCGCGAAGCGCTCGCCTCGCGCGAGGTCCGCCACGCCATGTGGTTGAGCGTCGTCACCTCCCTCACCTCGGTCGCCATCATCGTCCTCTTCGCCGTGCCCGTGGGCTACGCCCTGAGCCGCTACAGGTTCCCCGGCCACGCCATCGTAGACACGCTGGTGGACCTGCCCATCGTGGTGCCGCCCATCGTCGTCGGCCTTCTGCTGCTCGCGTTCTTCAGCACCCCGGTGGGCCGCTGGATCGAGGGGCTGGGCATCGAGTTCGTCTTCACGGTGCCGGGCATCATCCTGTGCCAGTTCGTGGTCTCGGCCTCCTTCGGCATCCGCACGGCGGCCGCGGCGTTCGACAGCGTGGACCGCCGCCTCGAGGACCTGGCTCTCACGCTGGGCTGCACGCGCGGCCAGGCCTTCCGCCGCGTGGCGCTGCCCATGGCCCGCAACGGCATCGTGGCCGGGGCCATCGTGGCCTGGGCGCACGTCGTCGGCCTCTACGGGCCGCTCATGGTCTTCGCCGGCACCACGCGCATGAAGACCGAGGTCCTGCCCTCCACCATCGCCCTCGAGCTCTCCATCGGCCGCCTCGAGGTGGCGCTGGCCGTGGCCCTCCTCATGCTGGCCGCGGCCACGCTGGCCCTCGTCCTCGTGCACGCCCTGGCCCCGGGGCGGAGGTGGCTGAACCGATGATCCGCGTGCGCGGCCTCTCCCTCCGCATCGGCGCCTTCGCGCTCCACGACCTCTCCCTCGAGGTCCCAGCGGGCGACTACTTCATCCTCCTCGGCCCCACCGGCTCGGGCAAGACGCTCTTCATCGAGTGCCTGTGCGGCCTGATCCGCCCCGATGGCGGCGCCATCGAGATTGACGGGCGCGACGTCACCCGCCTCGCCCCGCGCCTGCGCGGCATCGGCTATGTGCCCCAGCACCAGGGCCTCTTCCCCCACCTCACCGTGGCCGACAACATTGCCTTCCCCCTCAAGGCGCGCGGCGTGTCGCCCGCCGAGATCGCGGCCAGCACCGCGCCCCTCATCGAGCTCCTCGGCATCGGCGGCCTGGCCGCGCGCTGGCCGGCTCACCTCAGCGGCGGCGAGCGCCAGAAAGTGGCCCTCGCCCGCGCCCTCGCCTCGCGGCCCAACGTGCTGCTGCTCGATGAGCCCGTGAGCGCCCTCGACGAAGCAGGCCGCGAACGCCTCTGCGCCGACCTCCGCCGCATCCACCAGGAACTCCGCGTCACCACCCTCCACGTCAGCCACAGCGTCGAGGAGGCCCTCAGTGTCGGGAGCCGGGCCGGCGTGCTCCGCGACGGCTCGGTGATCCAGACCGGCCCCCTCACCGACCTCCTCCGCCGCCCGGGGAGCGAGTTCGTCGCCCGCTTCTTCCGCACCGAGAACATCATCGCCGCCACGGCCACCCCCCTGCCCCACGGCGGATGCGAGCTGGCCCTCGCAGGCCACCGCCTGCGCGCCCACGCGCGCCGCGAGGGAACCGTCACCTTCGTCATCCGCCCCGAGTGCCTCATCGTTCACCCCGCCGACCACGCGGCGCCCAACAGCCTGCCCGCCACCCTCAGGCACATCAGCGACCGAGGCCCCTACTTGCGCCTCGAGTTCGACGCCGGCGTGCCCCTGGTCGCCTACGTCACGGCCGGCGCCCAAGGCTACGCGGAGGGTCGCCCCTACCGCCTCGCCCTCCCCCCCGAGGCCATCCACATCCTCCCCGCCTGACGTTCCTCCGCCCCCGGTTGCCCGCCAATCGCCTGTTCTCGGCCTTCCACCCATACTTGCTCATCGTCCACACACGGCGGGTATGGCTGGAACCTCGGCAATCGCCCATTCTCCCCATTCCGTCCATACTTGCTCACTCTCCCCCCCACAGGGGTGAGCAAGTATGGGCGCGTGCCCCTGCCACGGCCCCCAGCAGGCACCTCTTCGCCACACGAATTGCCATCGCATGTCGTAACATACCGCAGCCGCGTGTCTTACGATCTCAGCGCGTGCCAGGCACAGAGGGGCGGAAGGCGCCTTTCTCCCTTTCCTCGTCCCTACGCTCTGCGTGGGGACGGCTTCTTGGCCGCTCCGCTGCCTCTTCTTCTTCGGGGAAGAATAGACGCGGGAGCGTCCGCCTCTCCGCCCCCACGCGGAGCGTAGGGGCGAGAAAGAGAAGGCGACGGAGCGACGGGGCGAGAAAGAGAAGGTGGCAGAGCGTAGGGGCGAGCATGAGAGCCGCCCCTCCCGAACGTTCCAATGCGTTCGGCAGGGTAAGGTCCCCAGCGCCCGCCCTGCCCGTTACCCTCCCGAACGCATTGGAACCTTCGGGAGGGAGGCCCCAGGCATGGCAACGCCTCCCCGCACGCCGAGGTTGCTTGACAGTGCTCCGGCCGCCGGCTACACTGCCCTCGGTGCCAACGGCATTCGCCTTGGCCAGAGGGGCAGGCATGCGCGTCGTCTACTCCATCGGCTCGCGCCTCGCCGGCGGCGGCATCGGGACCACCGCGTATCACGCCGCCCGAGGCATCTGGCGGGCCGGGCACCTCACCCGCCTCTTCTGCCTCGGCTATGAGCCCAACGACATCCCCGCCGACCTCATCCGGCCGCTCTGGTTCCCCTCGCGCCGCTACCTGCGCCTGCCTGTGCACATGTATTGGCGGCTGAAGGATGCCTCGTTCGACCGCCGAGCGGCCAGGCGGCTGCCGGAGGGCTTCGACGTCTTCCACGGCTGGAACTCCCACTGCCTGGCGAGCCTGGCGCGCGCGAAGGAGCGCGGGGCGTTGACCTTCGTCGAGCGCGGCTCGGCCCACGCCGCCGCGCAGGCGCGCCTCCTGGAGGGCGAGCACGCCCGCTTCGGCCTCCGCCCGCCCCGGGCGATGCGGCGGCTGGTCGAGCGGTGCGTGGCCGAGTACGAAGCGGCGGATTTCGTTCACGTGCCCAGCTCGTTCTGCCGCCAGAGCTTCATTGACGAGGGCTTCCCCGCGCAGAGGCTGGTGCAGAGCCCGTATGGCGTGGACCCGTCGCGGTTCGCGCCCGGCCCCGAGCCCGACAGGTTCACCGTGCTCTTCGTCGGCGAGATCGGGCTTCGCAAGGGCGTCCTCGACCTGCTCGAGGCCTGGGCCCGGCTGCGCCTGACCGACAGCCGCCTGGTGCTGCTGGGGGGAATCGAGCCGGCGATTGCGCCGCGCGTCGAGGAGTTCCGCCGCCGCACCGCGTTCGAGACGCCGGGCTTCGGCCACGACATGCCCGCGGCCTACGCGGGCGCCTCGGTGCTCGCGCTGCCGGCCATCGAGGACGGTTTCCCCCTCGTCGTCCTCGAGGCGATGGCGAGCGGCCGCCCCGTCATCGTCTCGGAGAACACGGGCTCCAAGGATGCCGTCGAGAACGGCGTGCACGGCTTCGTGGTGCCGATTCGCTCGCCCGACGCGATTGCCGAGAGCCTCCAGTGGCTGCACGACCGCCCGGCCGAGCGCGCGGCGATGGGCGCCGCGGCCCGCCAGCGGGCCGAGCAGTTCCCCTGGCAGCGCCACGGCGCCGATCTGGTGGCCCTCTACGAGAGCGCGCGGCGATGAGCGATCCCTCGGCAAACGCGGGGCAGGTCCTGAGCCGGCAAGCCGTGCGCGGGACCCTCGCCGTGTTCGCGGGCAACACGGTGACGCGGCTCGTCGGCCTGGCCGGCTCGCTCTACCTGCTCTACAAGGTCGGCGTTGAAGACTTCGGCGTCGTGGCCTACGCGGCCTCGCTCGTCGCCCTGTGCGATGCCGCCAGCAACTGGGGCTTCGCCCAGGCCGCCATCCATCGGCGGGAGCGGGTGGACGAGACGTTTGCGACGTTCCTCGTGCTGCGTGTGGCGATGCTGCTGGGCGTGCTCGGCATCCTGGCCGCGGGGTCGGCCGTATTCCGCCAAGCCCTCTCGCAGCGGACCCACTTCGGCGTGCTCGCCGCGCTGGCCGCCGCGGCGCTCTGCGACGCGGCCTCCGACGTGCAGACCGCCCGGCTCGCCCGCGCGCTGCGCTTCGGGCGGGTGATGGCCGCCGACGTGGCCAGCGCCCTCGCGGCCACGGCGGCCGCCGTGGGCCTGGCGGCCCTGGGCCAGGGCCTCTGGGCGCTCGTGGCTCAGCGCGTGCTCCACGCCCTCGTGCGCGCGGTCGCCCTCGCCTGCCTGGGCGTGGTGGAGCCGATCCGCATCGGCTTCCACGCGCAGGATGCGCGCTGGCTCCTGCGGTTCGCGCTGCCGCTGTGGTTCGGCAGCCTGGCGACGGCCTGGGTGCTCAAGTATGATGACCTCGTGGTCGGACAGCTTCGGGGCACGGCGGCCCTCGGCTACTACGACCGCGCCTACTGGCTCGCCCTGCTGCCGCTGGCCTTCGTGACCGGGGTGTTGACGCGGGTATCCTTCCCGCTGTATGCTCGCTTACAGGGCGACCGCGCGCAGTTGTCCGAGGCGTTTCGGATCGTGTCGGGCGCGACGCTTCGGCTGGCCGGGCCGCTCGCCCTCGGGTTGGCGCTGGCGCTGCCGGATTTCCTCGTGGTCGCCCGATTGGAGCGGTGGCTGCCCATGACCCCGCTGGTTCGCTGGCTCCTCCTCTACGCGATCCTGAGGCCCCTGATGGACGATGCGGGCGGGCTGCTCACCGCGGTCGGGCGGCCGAAGACGTGCGGGCACACGCTCGTGGGCCAGGCGCTCGCGCTGCTGGCCCTCTGCCCGCTCTTCACCTGGCGCTGGGGGGCCCAGGGCGCCGCCGCGAGCGTGGGCCTCGTCGTCCTGGTCGGCCTCGCGCTCTGGTACGCACGCTTCCTGCCGCGCGTGGTGGACATCGCCTATGCCCACATGCTCCTGTGGCCCCTGTTGGGCCTGGGCGCGGCGGGCGCGGCGGCACTCGCCTTCGAGAGAGCGTCCGGCCTCGGCCCAGGCCTGGCCTCCGGCGTGGCCAAACTCGCCGCGGTCGGCCTCGTCTACGTCGCCGCTCTTCTCGCCCTTGACGGACGCCAGACGCTCGCCGACCTGCGTTCGCTCCGGCGGCATCTGTGGGCAGCTTCCCCACAGTCTCGCGGCGAGGTTCCCAGCGATGCCTGAGTCCCTGCGCATCCTCATCGCCATAGACAACTTCCACCCGCTCATCGGCGGCGCCGAGCACGCCGCGTTCGAAACGGGCGCGGCCCTGGTGCGGCGCGGCCACGGCGTGGACGTGTTGACGATGCGCAAGCGCCCCGAGTGGCCGTCGCAGGAGGAGATGGCCGGGCTGCGCATCTTCCGCTTCGGCGAGCGCGTGCCGCCTCGCCCCTTCGGCCGCCTGCTCTACGAGCGCGCCAACGCCACAGCCGCCCGCCGCTACCTGGATGAGCACCTGAGCCGCGAACCCTACGACCTGTTGCTCCTCCAGCCCATCGTCACTGCCTACGGCGCGCTGCGGTCCCGCGCGCGGCGCCGCGCCGTCGCCGCCTACTGCTTCTACGCCCCGCTGGCCGAAGAGCACCGGAACGCCGTGCGGGGCCTGCTGCCGCCCGGCCTGCGCGGCTGGCGCCGGCAGGCGCTCCTGTTCTCGGGCGCCTGGACCGCGCATCGGCGGGCCCTCGGGCAGCGGACCGCCATCGAGGCGGCCGACGCCGTGGTGTGCCCCAGCGAGTACTCGCGCGGCCTGCTGGCCGACGCGTTCCCAGGCGTCGCCACCCAGCACGCCTGCATCATTCCGCTGGGCGTGGACGCCGCCCGCTTCCGCCCCGCCGACGACCGCCAGGCCGTCCGCGCGCGCCTCGGCTGGGCGCCCGACGAGCACGTGCTGCTGTGCGTCCGCCGCCTCGTGCCGCGCATGGGCATCGGCGAACTCATCCGCGGCTTCGGCCTGGCCGCCGCACGGCGCCACGACCTGCGCCTCGTCATCGGCGGCGTCGGGCCCCTCGGCCCCCGGTTGCAGGACCTGGCGAAGACGGCCGGCGGCCGCGTGGACTTCCTGGGCCTGCTGCCCCCCGACGACCTGCCCCGATACCTCCAGGCAGCCGACCTCTTCGTGCTGCCCTCGCTGACCCTCGAGGCCTTCGGCCTCGTGACCACCGAGGCCCTCGCCTGCGGCACCCCGGTGCTCGCCACCTCGCGGTGCGCGGCGCCCGAAATCCTCGGGCCGCTCGACCCGCGCCTCCTGATGTCGGGCACGGACCCCGCGGCCATTGCGGACTCTATTCTCGGGCCCGGCCTCGACGTGATCCACGAGCCCGGCTTCCGCGACCGATGCCGGGCCTACGCCGTGGAGCGCTTCCCCTGGGACCGCACGGCCCAGGGGCTCGAGGAACTCGTCTCCCAACTCCGCGCGAAGGCAGGCGATGCCGGATGAAGGCTCAGGGCGCCCCAGTGCCAACGCCGCGCGACCCCAGGCCCCCGCTCCGCGTGCTCTACGTGACCGACACCGGCGGCGAGCTGGGCGGGGCCGAGCGCAGCCTGCTCTCCCTCGTCGAGCATCTCGACGCCACCCGATACCAGCTCCACGCGCTGCTCTTCGAGGAGGGGCGGTTCGCCACGCTGCTGCGCAACGCGCGCGTGGCCGTGGTCGTCGCGCGCCTGGGGCTGATCGCGCGCACGCGGAATCCCCTCAAGCTGATGCTCTACGCGTTCCGATTCGCGCAGGGCGCCCTGCGCCTCGCGTGGGTCATCCGCCGCCGCAGGATACAGGTGGTGCACATCAACAAGAACACGCTCGCCGTGCACGCTATCCCGGCCGCACGGCTCGCCGGCGCCGCCTGCGTGTGGCACGTGCGAAACCCCGTGAGCCACTTCGGCCGCATCGGCGCCTGGCTGGTGCGCCGCTGCAACCACCTGCTCTGCGTGTCGGAGAGCATCGCCGCGCCCTTCCGCCGCCAGTTCCCCGAGTCGGGTGCCAAGATCACCCTCGTGCCCGAGGGCGTGGACCCGGCGCCCTACGCCAACCGCCAGGCCGGCCTGACGCTTCGCCGCGACCTGGGCATTCCCCCCCACGCCTGCGTCATCGGCACCGTGGGCAGGATCACGCCGTGGAAAGGCCAGGACGATTTCCTGCGCGCCGCGGCCCTCCTGGCCGGCCGCCACCCCGAGGCGCGCTTCCTCGTCGTCGGCGACTGCGTGTCCAGCCCCGCCGAGGTCTCCGCCGACGCGGCCTTCCGCGACCGCCTCCACGCCCTCGCCGCCGAGCTGGGCATTGCTGAGCAGGTGATCTTCACCGGTTTCCACCACGACGTGCCGGCCGTGATGAACGCGCTCGACGTCTTCGTCCTCCCCTCCCACGAGGAGCCTTTCGGGATCGTGCTGCTGGAGGCCATGGCCGCCTCACGCCCCATCGTGGCCACGGCCGCCGGCGGCGTGCCCGACATCGCACGGGACGGCCACGAGGCGCTCCTCGTGCCGCCCCGCGACCCGGGGGCCCTGGCGGCCGCCATCGCACGGTTGCTCAGCGACGCCCAGCTCGCCGCCGCGCTCGCAGAGGCTGCGCTCGCGCGCGTCACGGCCGAGTTCCCCCTCTGGCGCCACGCGGCCATCGTGCGCGAGGTCTACAGCGCCCTGGTTCCCGAGCCGTGAGCCATCCCGGAGGCTGAGCATGGCCAAGGTGCTCCTCATCAACCCGCCCGCCGAGCACACCCTCGTGGGGAACAACCCCAAGTTCCTCGACGAGGAGCGGGGCCACAACCCGCCCCTCGGCCTCCTCTACCTCGCCGCCATGCTCGAGGAGCGCTCTGAACACGCCGTCTGCGTGATTGATGCTCAGGCCGAGGAACTGTCCTACGAGAAGCTGGCGGAGCACGTGGCCGGCGAGGCCCCCGACCTCGTGGGCATCACGGCCATGACCTTCACCCTCCTCGACGTGCTGCGCACGGTCGGCATCGTGCGGCAGGCGGCACCCCAGGCCCGCGTCGTCCTCGGCGGCCCGCACGTCCACCTCTACCCGCGCGAGACCGTCGCCCTGCCGGGCGTAGACTTCGCCATCCTGGGCGAAGGCGAGCACAGCATTGTCGCCCTGGCCGACCGGCTGAATGAGCCCGAGCGATGGAGCGAGGTCCCTGGCCTGGCCTACCATGCAGATTCCACATCCCAGATTCCAGATTCCAGATTGAAATCGCAAACCGCAAATCGGCAATCGCAAATCATCGTGAACGACGCGCCGGGTCTCATCGAAGACCTCGACACGCTCCCCTTCCCCGCCCGCGACCTGGTGCCCTTCCGCCGCTACTCGTCGGTCCTCGCCCGCCGCCAGCCGATCACCACGATGTTCACCAGCCGCGGCTGCCCCTATCGCTGCACCTTCTGCGACAGGCCGCACCTCGGCAAGAAGTTCCGTGCACACTCGCCGAAGTACGTCGTGGACGAAATGCAGTCCTGCGTCGAGATGGGCATCCAGGAGTTCCTCCTCTACGACGACACCTTCACCGTCCGCCCCCAGCGCGTGCTCGACATCTGCGCGGAGATTCAGCGGCGCGGACTCGACATCGGCTGGGACATCCGCGCCCGCGTGGACACGGTGGACGAGGAGCTGCTGAAGGCCCTTCGCGCCGCCGGCTGCGAGCGCATCCACTACGGCGTCGAGGCCGGCGACGACCATTTCATGCAAGTCCTCAGCAAAGGCATCACCGTCGAGGAAGTCCGCAAGGCATTCCGCCTCACCAAGCGGGCCGGCATCTCCACCCTCGCCTACTTCATGATCGGCATCCCCGGCCAGACCGAGGCCGACGTGAGGAACACCTTCCGCCTCGCCCGCCAGCTCGACCCCGACGTCGTCCACATCACCATCCTCACCCCCTTCCCAGGCACCGAAATCTACCGCCAGGCGTTGGAGCAAGGCGTCTACGCCAGCGACCACTGGCTCGACTTCGCCCGCGAGCCAAAGGAGGGCTTCCAGCCCCTCTACTGGACGAAGGAGCTTGGCCGCGAGCGGCTCGAGGAACTCCTCGTCGCCGCCTACAAGAGCTTCTACGTTCGCCCGCGTTATATCCTGCGCCAGTTCCTCAAGTGCCGCTCCTGGCGGGAGCTGACGACCAAGGTCAAGGCCGGCCTGCGGGTCGCGTTCCTCAGAGGGAGATGACGGACAAGTGCCCAGGGGACCAAATGGGTGCCGGCTATAGAATCTCGGGCCTTTCAGCTCGACTTTCGCCATCAGGCAGGAAGCCGGAGGGCGAAGTCCGTGACGGTCGGCTCACCTGTTGCGGAGGTGCCGATTTCTGACTCGGCCGTTCCGGCAACAGGGTGCCAGGATATTCGCT
>Ga0116145_1000742_pt1 | contig 36331 bp, 35 predicted proteins | sample AD_JPNHG1_MetaG_FD_89747 | JGI IMG/M metagenome (GOLD analysis project Ga0116145, IMG submission 89747) | Active sludge microbial communities of municipal wastewater-treating anaerobic digesters from Japan - AD_JPNHG1_MetaG | ecosystem: Engineered > Bioreactor > Anaerobic > Digestate | place... | reverse complement strand
TTGTATGCCGGGATCAGGAGGGAAATTTCAGGTTTGATATTCAACTGGCAGCCTCTTTATTTCGATTGGCATTATCCTAGGTTTGTATTGCTTATTTTTTGGGAAGACATTTAAAACCCTGCTCTTTGAAATGGCGATCCAGAGTGAAGGAGGTTTTAATTCCCAAACGCCTCATGGTTTCGAAACTTACACAATCAACGAGGCTGAGCTTTTTCCTTTTTGCAGTCAGCATGATTGTCGCTGCTGCCTGGTGGGAAGCATGATCAATCCACTGAATTCTGAGAACAGGAATAATATCTTCCTGAAACACCTTTACCGCCGGCTTCCCCAAACGATGTTGAACAAGGGCGCATGTTTCCACAAGAACATAATTGGTTGTAACAAGCGTTTCTGTGGACAATAAAGTACTTCGCCAGACTTCCGCAGCCAGGTTATGATGCTCATCGTCCTTATCCAAAATTGCCAGAAATGCCGATGTATCGATAAAAATGCTCATTTGCCGAAATCCTCTGCCAGATAGTCATCATGAGAGGCGGATAGGTCTTTGATTCCAGATCTGAAACGGCCGGCGGCCGCTATCGCTCGTTTACGACGCTGTACATTTACATCCAGTGATTTAGACTTGGCGAAAAAATCAACAGACTGCCTGATGATCTCAGCCATCGATTTGTTGTCGGCTGCAGCCATTTTTTTCAGCATGGCCACTTGTTCTTCCGGCAATTGTATTTGCGTTCTTAGCATATTGGCCTCCCGTAAGTGATTACACTATTTGGAAATATGATAACAGTTGATCAGGGTCATGTCAAGCTGATCGTCAGCTCATCGTCGGTTTATAAAGATTTAGCGAAACGTTTTAAAATATGGTAGAATACCAATTAAAAGAACAAACGGGCCGGCGGAAAATGTGACGGACGCAGGCTGATCAATACCAGCTGGTCAATAAAAAAATAGCGGAAACAAAAATTAATGAACATGGCATATCGTAAAAACATCAAGAAACAACAAAAAGGATTTACGGCTATTGAAATTATCGCCGTCATTCTCATTATATCTATTGTCGGTGTTGTTGCCGTATCGCGCATGACTTCAACGAAGACTTACAACGTTGCCGCCGAGGTGGAAATATTAAAGGCGAATTTACGTTACGCGCAGTTTCGAGCCTTGTCCGATGCGGACAAGAGATATGGAGAAAAGGCTACTGCCTGGGGAATAGTTCTTTCCGCTAATTCTTATACTTTACAGAAGACGGAAGAAGGTGTTACCAAGAATCCCAGTTTATTCGGTGAAAGCTCTTCAACGCACAATTTGGCATCCGGCATTAGTATAACGACTGGTATCGGAACCATTACCTATGATGGATGGGGAATTCCTTCCCTGAACGGGGCGCCTATCGTTGGAGATTTAACTATTACAATCACCGATGGAAACTCTCCCCAAACAATTACAGTTACAAAAAATACAGGATTCATCCCATGAAATTGTCAAATAGAAAAAACAGCAAAGGATTTACTCTTATAGAGGCCATTATAGCCATCGTCGCTGCGGCGATACTGGGCGTGATGGCTTTTACTTACTCTCAGACTTCTCTGACCAAGAGCGCCCAGCCTTTAATTCAGTCAAAAACATCAATGGATCTGGAAAAAGTAATGGAAAATATATCTGCGGATTATAATAAATACTTTAAGAAGGACTTGGTAGCACTCCAGACAAAGATTGGTACTCCGGGGGCTGGACCTATTACAACAACCTACGGAACCTATATTTTGGTTGATAACGATTTTTATGTCGTTACCGTTAGAGATCCACCATTGGCAGAGGATAATAAAATACTGAGGGTGACCATCAAAAATGATTTGGGAGAAACTCTGACTACATTGCTGACAAAACAAGAATAAGGTGATTATGAGCAGGATCGCATTAAACAACAAGGGTTTAACCTTACTGGAAATTATCATATCGCTTGTTTTAGTCGGTATTGTGGCGGCTTTAGTCGGTGTGTCCAGTTACTACCTGGTCGATGGCTTTCTTTTTTCCCGAAAAAACGTTGACACGTTGCTAAAGGGACAAACCGCCATGGCAAGGATACAAAAGGAACTCAATAATATTAAAATAATTCATACGAATCCCGCCGACACCAGCGAAACAAAGATAAAATTTACCTCATACAAAGACGATGCACCCCACACGATATCCTGGGGAGGAAGCGGGACAAATCTTTTATTGGATGGCGATGTCCTGACGGATCACGTCACTAGTTTTTCAATCGCCTATTATGAGAATTATACCGGGTCCGGCTCAGTAGTGCCAACAGGGTCCGGTTCAACAATACCAACGGGATTTATTATCGAAGTGAATCTTGTACTGACGGGTGCGGACAATGTTCCTTCTGCATTTACAGCCCGGATTGCACCTTCTTTTCCTGCCACCACCACGGGATTGTAGGATGCCATGAAAAATAACGTTCAATGCAGTAAAAACAGCCATGTTTCCGGATGGGAAGATAAAATGATTGTGCAGTCAAAAATGCGTGAAAACAGTCAAGCCGGTTCGGTGCTTATATTTATCATCGTTGCCATGACCATCGTCGCCATTATGGGCGCTGCAATAATGAGCCTCACGTCTTCTTCGACATTTTCAGGACTTTTTATCAATAACAGAAATAAGGCCTATTATCTGGCGCAAGCGGGCAGGAATTATGCCACCATGACTATCCTTAACGCCTATAACTCTGGTGACGTGGCAGTCATTACAGGCCTCAATGGTCAGACATTCACTTTACCTGACGGAAATAAATTCTATCTGACCACGAAAAAGGAGAATGCCGGAATTACCACGGTTGAATCAACGGGAATTGCCAATCCGGGAACGGCTTTGGAGACCAAGCAAAAAATCGTATTTACCGTCAGAGACCCAACGGTTATTAACGGCGCAGCTTCCGTTGGCACATTTACACTCAACAGTGATTCATTCATTGACGGCTACGATTCAACCGTCCGACCCTATAATGCTGCGCTTGACCGGCCTCTGAACTTAGCAGTTATACAAACAAATTCAACAGCTAACAACGCTGTCACGTTGAATCGTGGTATAATTTACGGCAAGGCTTATTGCGGAGTCGGTTGCACGATGCCTGATCCTTGCGATGGTACTGGCGTTTTCATTTGCTGGAGCGGCAGTACAATTAATCTGGGAACATTTGCTGCAGAAAAAAACAATCCTGCTCCAGTTCTTGCATTACCTACAGGTGGTGAACTTATAACTATCATTGGAAGTGCAGCCTCAATACAGAATCAGACAACCAACATAGGGGTTGCTGGTACGGTGACTAAGTATAGAGCCAGGAACGATTCAGGTGGAACCGCTCTCAGTGTTAATAACTCAACTATAAACATCTATGGTGAAGTTACACTTATTGTGGATTCATCATTAACTTTGATCAATGCATCAAAGATAGTGATACATCCTAATTCTACGTTGGTTCTTTGGATCAATACTTTGTTAAATGCTGGTGGAACCTCTAAGCTCAACGTCGATGTGCTCGGTAACCCGGGAGCGCCTCCAAATATGTTAATAAAGGGCATTTCAATGACCGAACTAAATTTTGTCAAAGATTCACGGACATATTGCTCTATTTACGCCCCCGGTTCTTATGTTAGGATTGATAATACTTCAGAATTGTGGGGGTCTATTTACGCTGGAAGCATCTCTCTGAATGGTGGAAAACTTCATTGCGATATGGCCTTATCGGAAAGCAAGGCCACTTATGGTGGATATTGATGGTCCACCCCGGCTTATAAAATCTCTATAAACATTATGGCGTTTTCGGGTTGATCGATGATTACTTTCAGATTTGAAGGATTTTGTTTTATAAATTTTGTAAGCGCCCGATATTTTGCTTTTAAAGTCCTTCCCGGTGTTTTGTCGATCATAGCCGTATTGGTATCAATAATCATGTATTTGAATCCTGCGTTTTTAAAACGGGCGATGGTTTTTTGATCGTCTTGGTCCCGCGAGAGGGACATGAATATATCGAGCTGGTTATCATCAAGGACAAGCGTATTATTTTGATGGATGAAATATTTTATGAAGGTCCCTGCGCGATATATTCTGGGAGGATCTTCTTTGTTGGCATCAATATCGCCGTTAACGATCTTCATAATGGTCAAATAAGTCGGTATCTTTTGTTTCATATACCCCTCGCCGTCTATGACGCCGCCTGCATAAGCAAGCCCAACCGGATCAACAAATGAGGCATAGAAGGGGAGGTTTGCCGTGCGCAGGCAAAGCGTGCACAGGAGCCACAAAATAATCGCACTGTTGGCTGCAAATCGCAAACCAGTCCAATATTCTTTTTTCAGTTGATGAATGATTTCAACAATGAAAAGAAAAAGGAAGATGAACCCGCCAAAGCCATACCAAATGACCCCTTTTGCAAAAAAACCCCACATTAACCAGTAAATTATTCCGACAAAAAGAATTTCATAAGGCATTTTTTTGTCATTCCCGCGGAAGCGGGAATCCATCTCTATCAATGGTTTCCTGATAAAAATAAGGATGACCAGAGGGATCAATGCCAGAAAAAGATACCCGATATCCACATACATTCCGGATACAAGTGGATTGAAGGTAACGGTGAAAGGGAGCATCAGATATTTCCGTATTCCCTGATCAAAGCCGGCATAGCGGCCTTGTTCCTCGTGAACCCCTGTTGGCTGAAGGTCGGAAATTGCTCCATTTAAAACCGTTAGAGGGGGATTCATGGCAATTGATGGAGCGACAATTTTTCCTGCGCGCAGAGACTGGACGGATATTTGCCCGGTGTCCAAAATATTTTTTATCCCGTAGGGAGCAAAAGGCGCTCCGATGCAAATTATTAATAAAATCAAGCTTATTCCGATATTTTTTGGGCGACTTTTCCAGATAATCAACAACGCATAGAGCAGCATGGCAACCATAAAAAACAGCGCCGTATATTTAATGGTAAAGGCAAAACCCAAAAAAAGCCCGCTCAACCATAACGACCTTACCTCAACATGACCTTTGTTCCTCCATGCCAGAAACGATATGAAAGCAAGCAGCATAAAAAAAAGAGAGGCCAGATCCACCTTCATATCCTTGGCGGACTGAAACACGATCACGGGTAATGTGTAAAAGAGGGTGGCAGCCAATAAGGCATAGGTATTTACCTGTAATCGAGGCATGTTTCGCTGTTCACAATAGGATTGGACGCAAACATAAAGACCGAAAAATGCAAGAAGGCCTCCCGCAAAAGAAAGAAAAAGCGTTATCGTAGCGCTGTCGAAAAGCAGAAATCCCAGGCTCATAAAAAGTCCCCAGGAGTAAGCGTCTATGCCCGCGAGCAATATCCCGCCGCCGGCCAGCAAATTGGGGATATTCATATACACTGCCAAATCATCAAAACCAATGGGCATGGGGCGAATAAGCTCCAGAACATTGTGGCTGAGCGCAATCGAAAGGATAAAAAAAAGAATAATGCGCACATCAACGTAAGATCCCTGAAGATGAATTTGAGATTTGAAAAAAGCCTTGAGACACTGCCATAATTGTTTATAGGAAACAACAAGCGAAGCCACGCATATTCCCCAGACGGGGATGCTTTTCAGCCAACCGAATAACCCGCAGACAAAGAGCAGGAATGTAATCAGAACCGCCCCCATGCCGAAGGACAGCAGGAATTCCTTCAGGTCGAATGATTCATGTGGTCTGATGAATTGTAAAACAAATTTCCCCAGGGAAGCGCAGAGAAAAAAAATGAAAGCAAGCGCGGAAAGCACAAAACCATAATGCAGAAATATACCGGGATAGTGCGTGGAAAAAGGATTCTTGGTGATGCGATGAAAACCGAACCAGCTAAAAGCAACAATAAAAAAGATAAAAGAAAAAATAATCAGAAGCAGGAAAGGGGAGAGTTGAATATCAATGTTTTTCTCCTTTGCAGAGAAACGTCTCCATAAATAAAACAAGAAATACACTATACCGATGATGAGGATTATAAACAGGAGTGGTGGCAATGCCTTTGCTGGTCCCCATCCAAGCAGGGCTCGGAAACTGTCCATGTAATACAGGTGGCTTATTCTCCAGCTTATCTCTGTGCCTTGAATACTGAAAAAATAGAGGAATACGATGACGATAACCCACAGCGCGCCCACTATCTGAGAAAGAAGACCAATCAATTTTTTCATTGGAGAAGGTGCCCCTAAGTCATCGTTATTCTTCAAAACATAGTGCGGGCCTTGAGGTCCGCCCGCTCGCACCTGATAACCTGACCACCTGAAGGTGGTACGAGGTCACGCCAGGTACGCACTACATTGGGCGTGATGATTTTTCGATTTGTGCCTCAAGCAGACTGATCTTCTGCGCCAGGTTTTTAACCTGGTCGCTTAATTCAGATATTTTAATTGCAAAGTGCAGTGAAAGCAAAAACAAAAAAACGATGCCGAAGATAAACAGTGTGGTGGTCGGGGCTACGGCCCCGATCAAGGCCGTCAGTTTGACCAGCAGATCGTACCAGAAGACGAGGACAAAAATGACAAAACCCGTCGCCAGCCATAGCCAAGAATATTCCGCCCTAAGTTTGCGGTTTCGCACCAGGGAAATGATCACCACAAAAATCGCCAGACTGACAATAACGGCGAACACCTTCTGATGGAACGTCATGACCGCTGTCCTCCTATCCCTTCGATTTCTTTGTTAAAAGTGTAATAAAAATGGCCATAAACACATTGAAAAAATAATGGCTGATCTTGAATATGCCCCGGTGCATGCTTCTCCCTTCGGGATTCGGCAGCATCATGACGGGTAGTTCCGTCACTTTAAAACCCATGCGATGCAAAACGATGATGGTGTTGGCGTCGGGGTAATCGTGAGGGAAATCATCTTCCGTCAGCCGCTGGAAAACTTTCCGATTCATGCATCGATATCCCGAAGTCGGGTCTGTAATGGTCTCGCCAGTGATCGTTCTGATCACCCGGCGGAATAGCCTGATCGCCGCCGATTTCAACACACCCGTCTTATAGGGATTGTCCTTCAAAAAGCGTGAGCCGATTAACAGATCACACCGGCGATTTTCAACCATCGCGAACATCTCCGGGATATGCGCGGCATGATGCTGCCCGTCGCCATCGATCTGGATAAGCGTTTCATAATTACTTTTCAACGCATACTTATAGCCTGTCTGGACAGCCACTCCTGCGCCCATATTGAAGGGGTGCCGGATGACCAGAACACCGGCTGATTTGGCGCATTCTGCCGTTTTGTCTTCTGATCCGTCATCGATCACGATGATTTCCGCGTCGCTGTGTTGCCTGATGCTTTCGATGACCGAAGCGATCTGCTTTGCTTCGTTATAGGCAGGAATGATGATCAGTCTGTTTTCGTTCAATGCATCGCTCCCGGTTTCACCCGCAGAATCCGTTTTACAGCGCTCCAATAAGATTTCAGGACTGTGTTGGCCAACTCAAGTTTCCAGTCGCCGATTTCATCATACCAGATCCGGCAGCTGAACATGCCGATAATATCGCGATCCTTCACCCGGCGTATTGCCTGTGATTTGCGCCGGGCGGCCAGAATATACTGCCAGTGTTTCCAGCTCAAGAAATATTGATAAACTTTTAATTTATCTTTGAACCAGCCCTTCTGAAAAGCGAAGAGTAAGACCCCTAATTCCATGAAAACAAAGGCAAACGAGATTAAAAGCAATGTGGAGAACTGGTAATTCTTGATCATGCCCAGAATGCGGTTCCTGTCCAGCCGGTAGTATTTCCGGGAATCGCCGGTAAATTCATACTTGTGATAAACGACAGCCTGCGGAGCTAAAACGCAACGCCTGCCGGCAAGCCATATCCGCCAGCCCAGATCATGGTCCTCATTATACATCCCGAATTCCTCGTCAAAAAGGCCTGTTGTCTCCAGTACCTCTTTTTTATACAAAACCGCCGCCCCCGACGGGCAACAGATGTTCCCAGCGGATTGAAGATTGAAACTTGAAAAATCTTTACCATACCCCTCACAATATCCGAATCCCAAAAAATGGATCACATTCCCCAGGCTGTTGATCCTGTTTTTGTCCGGCCAGAGCATGATCCTCGCCTGCACGGCCCCTATTGTCCCGTCGCTTTCCGCAGTTTTCACCAGATGGCTGATACAGTCCGGCTCAACAATCGTATCCATGTTAAACAGGACAAGATAATCGTAACCCTGCCGCAACGCCAATCGCAACGCATCGTTGTTTCCCTTGGCAAAACCATCGTTTCTTTCATTCCGGATAATTTCCACCTCCGGCGCAGTCTCTGTCAGATAGGCGAGGCTTGACTCCGTGGACTGATTATCCGTGATGAAGATCTTCATTTCTCCTCGCCAGTCCTGTATTCTCAGGCTTTCCAAGCAGTCCCGCAAATATCTTCGGGCATGATCCTTATAGTTGGGGCTGATGATAATGGCTGCTTTTTTCATTGTACCTGTATGGATATGGTTTTCTGATTCCCGTTTGCTTTTGATAATTTATAGCCTACTTTGTAAAATTCTGCAAAAATAGTTGCGCCGTTGTTCCGGCCATTAATCTTTGCATTCACTGAATACCTGTGGTAAAAATTTCAACCTAAATATGATTCGTAACATCAAAACAGATCCCAATATACCTCAATGCGTTGTTCCATCTGGAACCGACAGAGCGGAGCTTTGTCTCCAAAATAACCGGTAAAATGGGCAAGATTCAGGATTTCTTTAAACGCTTCCGATTCACAGTTATTCTGATTGTTTGTATGGCCATTGGAGCGTTTGTGCGTCTCTATCTGATCACCGATCAGGTTCTCCTTGATGACGAGTGGCATTCCCTCTTTTACGCCACGGAGCATCCACTAGCCTACCTCCTGCGCTACGCAAACGGTGCCGCCACCAGCGCTCCCATGAATGCCTATGCGTGGATTCTGCTTCACACCACAGGATGGTCCGAGATGTCCCTGCGCCTACCGAACCTCGTTTTCGGCCTTCTGGCGCTTCTCTTTCTTCCTTTGCTGGTTAGGAGAATTCACGGAGAAGCGGTAGCTTGCATATTTGCGGCCTTTCTCTCGCTGTCCCCGTTTCTCACGTTTTACAGTCGGATCTTCCGGCCATATAGTGCCTTGGCTTTTCTTGAGTTCGTTGCGATTTACTCGGCAGGCATCTGGTTGCACAGTGGGAAAGAGCACTTTCGCTGGTTATATCTCTTGACTTCCATAGTAGCCCTTTATTTTCACCCTGTCGCTGCAATCGGCGTCTTTGCACCATGGGCCGTGGCCGGATCGTTTCACTTGTGGCGGAAGAAGATATCGACCAGCGCCAGTATTCCTGAGTTCCGCCCCGACAAGTTGAGCATCATTACGACAGCTGGGCTCGCCACGTCGGCATTTGCCTTGATCTTACAGCCATCCGTCATCGCCGAAAACATGATGCCGGGACCCTATCCCACAATCGAGACATGGAAGCAGTGTCTGATGATGCTCTTCGGCACATCGAGCCTGATGTTGGCGGGCGGTTTCCTGTTGACCGGCTTGGTCGGCATTTGGGCTATCTTCCGAGAGCAACTCTTCTGGGGGGCGGTATTCATTCTGTTGATTCTACTTCATCTTCTGATGATCGCCGTGTGCGGATTTGCGAGTTTAGACGTGCCGGTTGTTTTAGCGCGTTATCTGACGATTCTTTTTCCCTTAGCCTACATTTGTGCGGCAAAAGGTCTGATAGAAATTTCAACCAAGATCGGCCGGCTTGCCGAACTGCGAAAACGGGCCACCCGCGGATTGGCGTGGTCTTTGGCGATCCTTGTTTTCTCGTCCTGGGTTCTAACGAATCCCCTTTGGCACGCATACACCGCTCCGAACAATTTCACGAATCACTCCGCATTCATCGAGTCCGGTCAATTCGGTGGATGGGATCGGCTTTATCGCTCGTTGTTTTTGCCTCAGTCAATCTACAACCCCTCCCCTCGCATGTCGACATTTTACCGTGACATGCCCAAACAAACGCAGCGGATTATCGAATACCCGATGATACTGGGTGACCATTACAATTACTATTATTTCTATCAGCATTATCACGGCAAACAAATCGTGATCGGATACACGAACATAGTCGATTCCATGCCGCTCAACCGGGATGGCGTCTGTGAGGAATACTTTGTCAATCACGTGATTCGTGCGGTGGATGACAAGCGTGGCATACGATTCCGAAACATGGTGGATATCATGGATGTCGAGGCGATCCGCCGTTCGCGAGCCGACTACCTGATCTGCCATAAAAATCTACGCAGTGAGTTTCTGGCTGATACACAGTCTCTCACAAAAACCCCGGGGCTTCAGGAATGCGTCGAGCAGTCCAAAAAACATTTCGGGCCACCTTTATTCGAAGATGAAAACATCGTCGTCTTCGATTTGACCGGAAAACTTACCGCATAAGTTTGATCTGTAGCGTCTATGAAGGAAATTTGACTCATCAAAATGATGAATCGTCAGCACATCATCATCCTCGGCGGCGGCGTCAGCGGTCTGTCTCTGGCTTGGAAACTCTGTGAAAGAGGAAAAAATGTCACGATTATCGAGCGTTCGGGATTTGTTGGCGGATTGGCGGGAACTCAATCGGAAAATGTCTATCATCTTGACTTCGGTCCGCATTCTTTCTTTTCCGAGAATCAGGAAATTCTTGAGACTGTCCTAGACCTCTTAGGAGGGACACTGGAGCCTAAGCGGCGCGACGTGAAATTCTATTATCAGGGAAAGTATCTCAATTATCCATTGGCACCAGGTGATGTGATGATCCAGATGGGGCTGATGCAAGGGATACATGCGGGTTTAAGCTTTCTCAAGCAAAAAATGAGTTTTGCATCAAAACACGATGCGGTATTGACGGACGGTATGACGGTCGAGGAGTGGGCGCTGGAAAGTTTCGGCGATCATTTATATCGGTCATTCTTCAAACCATATACGGAACAATTTTGGAAGCTACCCTGCCGGGAACTTTCGGCGCGCACCATTCCTTCCCATACGCGCACGAATTTCATCAATACGTTGAAAGTGCTCCTGGGGAAACGGGCGACCCGCCAGGGAGATTCCCTGATGGAACGCGAACAGCTTCCCACCTACTGTCCCGCCACCGGCTTTGGGGAGATAGCCTCTCGGATTGCCGACAAGGTACAGGCAGCCGGTGGAAAAATTCTCATCGATTCTCAAGCTTGCGAAGTTGAACCGAATGGGGAAGGAAGTGTTCTGGTTCAATACCAATTTAAGGGCAAGACCGATAGCCTGGAGTGCGAAAGCCTGATATCCACGATTCCGCTGCCGCTGTTCGTTGGCATGCTCAAGCCACAGCCGCCCGCAGATGTCCGAATCTCGGCTGCACGTCTGGAATTTCTGGCGCTGGTGGTGCTTGGTCTGGTCACGGAAAAAATTGACGTGCTGGATAGCAGCTATGTATATATTCTTAATCGACCCTACAATCGTATCAGCGAAATGAATAAGTTCAGTCTGCAAACCAGTCCTCCAACGGAGAACATCATTGCCTTAGAGATGACATGTCTTGAAGATTCATGGACCTGGAACGCATCCAAGGAAGAGATCTTTCAGCTGTCAGCCGACAGTCTGGCTAGAGATGGGATACTGCTTCCCGGTGATGTAAAAAAGCTACTTCTTGCGAAGGCTGCCCACGCCTACCCGATCTATCGCAAGGGCTATGCGCCACATCTGAAAAAAGTTTTAGCCTATATTCGCTCCTATCCTCAACTCGAAACACTGGGAAGATCGGGGGAATTTTTGTATACAGATGCCGATGTATGCATGCGGAGGGCATTCAACCTCGCGACACGGATATTGAATACCGCAAGACTTCGTGCTCCGGATTGAGCGAATACTTAAGATACCATAAGATGCCGACAACGCCCCGACTTATTCAGCAAAGGAGATGATTGTGACAATCAAATTGCCGATTTTCACTTTTTTCGTTCATTCCGCTCGCGACTTTTGTAAAAAAATCTGTAGAAGGACGAAAATGGATAATATTGAGCATAATTCAAAAGGACAGAATCAGAAATTCAGTTCGTCTTCCGAATTGCCACGTCTTTATCGGGATTTGACCAACTGGTATGACTTGTTAATTCCACTTGAGTCAATCGAAGACGAGACAGACCTCTATCGTAGATTGCTTGTAGAGGGGTGTAATGAACCGCCACGCACGATGCTTGATCTTGGTGCCGGTGCGGGGTATACGGCTTTTTTCCTGAAGAAGGAGATGGAACTGACGCTTGTTGATCTATCACCGGAAATGCTGGCTCTCAGCAGAAAGATCAATCCGGAGTGCGAACATATCGTTGGCGATTATTATTCAGTGCGTCTTGGACGGCAATTCGATACTGTTTTGTTCAACGATGCGGTTAACTACGTTGCAGAAGAAAAAGATTTGAAGCGGGCGGTCGAAACCGCCTTTGTGCATTGTGCGCCGGGCGGCGCCGCTCTTTTCTGTCCCGACGTTTTGCGAGAGACTTTTACGCCGGCAACGTTTTGCAAAAGCAATAACGATGGGGATCGCAGTCTGCGCAGTTTGGTGTGGCGCCGTGAAATAGAGCCCACCGGAGACCATTATATCATGGAAATAGTGCATTTGATGTTGAGAAAGGGAGAAGGCGAGGTCAAAGTAGTGCATGATCGACATCGTATGGGCGCATTTTCCCGTGCAGTCTGGCTGGCAAACTTGGAGCAGGCCGGTTTTCGGCCACAATGCATCACGGTCAGAATCGGAGCCCAAAAAGAGATAGTCCGCGATGTCTTCCTGAAATCTTTGATCATATGAAAAAGCTACCTCCCTTCGGGCTCTGTAGTAAAATGAGCCGAGGGAAATAAAAACAAGGAGGTAGCCAAGATGTATTATACAGGAATTGACTTACACAAGAAAACATCTTTTATCACAACCATTGATGAAAGAGGACAAGTGGTTAAAAGGGCCAATTTAAAAAACGTAACGAATGAAATTATAAAGTATTTTGATGATCTGGTTGATGATACCAGGATTGTGATTGAATCCATGTCATCCTGGTATTGGCTTTATGATCTTCTCACAGAGAAAGGGTTGAAGGTTATCATATCCAATCCTGTGAAGACCAAGGCCATCGCATCGGCAAAGATTAAGAATGACAAAGTGGATTCTCATATGCTGGCGCAGCTTTTAAGAGCTGATTTAATTCCAGAAAGTCATGTAAGCAGTATGGATACAAGGAAGCTCAAAGAATTACTTCGCCACAGAAACAGACTGGTTCGGGATGCCGGCCGCATGAAGAATCGCATTCATGCGCTTTTAATGAAGAACAATCTGCAACAACCCTGTTCTGATCTTTTTGGGAAACAAGGGCTGGCTTTTCTCTATGACGATATTGAGCTGCCTGATTATCATCGGGAACAGCTTAAGACGTATCTCTTCTTGTATGAAGGCATTAAGACCGAAGTAGATCATTTAACAAAGAGGATATACGCCATGGCAAAAGCGCACCCGGTTGCAAATCTTCTAACCACGATTCCCGGCATCGGTCCGCTCGTTGCCATGATTATCGTCGCTGAAGTCGAAGACATTAAACGCTTCCCATCTTATCAGAATTTATCATCCTACGCAGGACTCGTTCCATCTCTGGATTCAAGCGGAAGCAAAGAAAGAATGGGCCGTATTACCAAGCAAGGATCACCCTATTTGCGGACCGCCCTGGTTGAAAGTGCCCAGGTAATTGCGAGGCTTAAGAACTGCAGATTGAACATCTTTTTTCGTAAAAGGATCATCCGAGCTGGATATGCAAAGGCCATTACGGCAACGGCTCATAAGATTTTACAGGTTGTTTATTATGTATGGAGGAATCAAGCGCCATACTTGGAGGAATATAACGGTTGCGGCTAACCCGAAGTTGTGTATGACCCAGATCATTTGAGGTCGTACCTTTGATTGGGACGCCGTTTATCGAACGAATGATAATGTGACACTGTCTCAGGTGAACACGAATAGGTGTGTGGCGATGAGCCCATATTCAAAGAGTTTTTGCTCTCCCTCCGCCGGATATGTATGGTCCGGCTACGGTCGAGCAAAAAAGATTTCTATTGACAAGATGCTTTTTCATAGGTGCACAACTCCATTTACGAAATTAGTGAAAAATCAGGATAAAAAATCATTTAACATATTGATATTACTTGACAATAACATATTTTTGTGTTAGTTTTTTGGTCAAATTCAACCCAGTTTGAAGGAGACCAATATGGCATTCAAAGAATACGACAGGAAGCCCACTTTTTTGGATATGGAAATACAAAGAGCCGTTAGCCATCCCAGAAACAAGCAATCCCTTTCCGAAATCGATGCCACCATCAACTGGGAGCCCATAGAGAAGATTGTCATGGAAAACTATCCTGTCGGGCAGTCTGAATTTGGTAATAAGGCATATCCGCCATTGATGCTGTTGAAAGCTGTCCTCCTGCAGAAGTGGTATGGGATCAAATCCGATCCTGAACTGGAGATCCAGATTAATGATCGTTTTTCTTTTAAATCCTTCATCGGATTACCCTTCAGCGAACCTTCCCCGGATCATTCGATCATCTGCCGTTTTCGGGAGCGTACCGGCAAAGAGGCGCTGGAAAAGGTTCATCACGAATTGTTGAATCAGTTTGATACCCTGGGTTTCTCCATTGAATCGGGCATGGCCGTGGATGCCCGGGTGGTGAAATCGGCCAGTCGACCCGTCAGTGATCGGAAGTTGAGAGAACTTCGAGAAAAGCGGAAGGCCAAAGCGCATATGAGGAAGAAGTCTCAAAAAGCCATGCGTTTTCAGAGGGATCTGGAATCCGACTGGACCGTAAAACATAACAAGCCCCTTTTCGGGATGAAGGAACATGCCGCCATTGATGTGGAGAGCGGCCTGGTCCTTTCCACCCATATGACCAGAGCATCGGAACATGATACGAAATATTTTTCTTATGCGGTTATGAAGGGTATTCATGGGAAGAAGCTACCGACAAAAGTTTATGCCGACAAGGGTTACTGTGGCGCGCCCAACCGGGATTTTCTGCATATGAATGGAATCGATGACGGCATTATGAGAAAGAACCAGATCAATGCTGCTCTTACAGAAAAAGAGATTCAGAGAAACAAAGAAATCTCTAAGGTCCGGTATAAGATTGAGCAGTACTTTGGGATCACACATAAATATCACGGAGCCGGCACGGCGCGATTTACGACCATTGTTAAGGAAAGTTGGGATCATCTTTGTGGAGCCATGGCCTTCAACATCAAACGTGTCATTCTGAACCTTAGAAAGCGGGAAATGGTTACTGCGATATAGGGAAAACTGTCCCCCGAACCCCTCTTCGGGGGTATCCGGGGCGAAATAAGAATTATCGAAGAGCGGTTTTTCGATCGCGAAACTAAAAACCAGATAAAAAATTGAAAAAGAGAGCGGCAAAATAGCCGAAATTTAAAAACCGATATATGCAAAGTTTTCTTCCTGTGCAGCAAGCCGCGCAGACTTTGACGACTTGCCGTCGCCCTCCACCATATTTAACTATTTATGATTACATTATTCAAGCCATTTATAAATAAAAGCTGCATAAATGAACTAAAAAAAGTTCTCTATTCAGGCTATATTGGCGAAGGTCCCAAGGTTAAAGAACTGGAAAGGCTTCTTTCCGATTATCTGGATGGGTATGTTGTTCTGGTAAACAGTGGAACATCCGCGCTTCATCTTGCCTTACATATCGCTGAAGTCAGAAATAAAACGGTCATATCAACTCCGATGACGTGTCTGGCGACTAACACACCCATCATTCAAAATGGAGGAAGAATCGTATGGGCGGATGTAGATCCGGAGACGGGGAATATCGATCCGGGGTCCATATCCCGAAAAATCACCGGAAACACGAAGGCGGTTATGGTGGTTCATTATGGCGGGAATTTATGTCATCCGGTCATTAAAAAGATATGCAGGGATAAAGGATTAACGCTGATTGAAGATTGCGCTCATCTGAACGGCCCTGGTCTTGGTGGAATGCAATGTTACTCATTTCAGGCCATAAAGCATTTAACAACCGGCGATGGCGGCTGTCTCGTTACTCGAGATAAGAAAATATATGAAAGGGCAAAATTGCTGAGATGGTATGGCATAAACCGTGAATCCGGACAGAACATGAGGTGCATGGAGCCGATCTACGAAGCAGGATACAAGTTCCACATGAATGACATTTCCGCAACGATCGGAATATCCAATTTCAAAAAACTCGGCGAGATAATTTCAAAAACACAGCAGCATGCCCGCTACTACAATAATGCTTTCAAAAAACTGGATTATATAAAACCGGTTCCCGTTCCGTATCGTAATGATTACTGGCTGTATATGCTGCTGGTGGACAGGAAACTGCAGTTCATGGCCTATATGAAGGATCATGGTATTGAGACATCGCTTGTACATGCGAGAAATGATATACAGCCCATGTTCAAAAGCTTCAAACGCAAGCTGCCCGGGCTGGAGAAATTCTGGGAAAAGCAGGTCTGCATACCGGTGGGATGGTGGCTCAAAGACAAGGAAGTAAAATTTATAGCAGATAAGGTAAGACAGTTTAATGAAATTTGCTCTGGTTAGCTTCGGCAATGAGGAAAACTACGGACTTCTTTTTGCGGGGACGGAGTTTAAGAAGCACGGAGAGATTAAGTTCTTTGATGCCGAATTGACGGATCCGCATGATGCGATTGTGGAATATCAACCGGACTATGTGTGTTTCTCTCCGCTGACCGTGTTTTATCCCCAGGCTAAAATTCTGGAGACCCGATTAAAATCGCGATTAAATTTTATCTCGATATATGGCGGACACCACGCGACCAATTGTGGTGAGCAACTGGGTGACATCACAGTCATTGGAACCGTTCATGATATGGATATCCGTAGACCGGGCATACAGAAAACGGGACCGACCCGACCGGAAAATCTCATAAGTCCTGCGCGAGCGGAGTACTTTCGTGACATCCCGCGTTTCAGGAACAGATACCGTAAAGTTATGTTATCCGTAACGGGATGTCCTTGGACTTGCACCTACTGCTCCTCTTCCTCACCTGTAACAAAAAAACTCTATGGAAAAACATTCTGCCATCTCAAACACCGCAATATGGATGATATCATCAACGAGGCCATGTTTATTAAAGGCTGCACTGAAGAAATTGAATGGGTGGATGACGATGTTTTTTTTGGAGACCAGGATTGGTTAAAGGCATTTTACAAGAGATGGATCGATGAGATTGGACTACCTATGTATGTATCCACTGTATCCATAAGTGCTCTGAAAGCATCTCCCGAACTTCTTCAGCTTATGCGTAAGGTGGTGCATGTCGTGGGATTGGGTGTTCAGGCAATAGATCCGAAATCTCTTAAACTCCTGGGACGGGCATGGGATAGCGAAAAACAGATCAAAGAAGCCTATGATTATCTTGTTTCTTTCGGTTTTAAGGTTAATCTCCAGTGCATTATAGGTCTTCCGGTTGACGATCCGGTGAGAGATGCTTTGGAAACGATCGAGGGAATGAAGCGGATAGGTGCCGAAAGCATTGCTTCATGCTACCCTTTGCAGATTTATCCCAATACGGCTTTAGAACAGTATGTGAAAGACAGAAAATATCCGCGTAATCCGGCGTGCAACGGAGATACGAACAGTGGATTGTCCGCTATTGATTTCGGAAATGTTGTGAATAATAGAATTCGCAACATATGCAAGCTTGCCACGATGGTGATCAAATACAACATATCCAACCAATGGCTGGAAGCCATGATGGATCTGGATTTAAGTCATGCCAGTCAACCGATGTCTTTAGTCAGATACTATGAATGCGTCAAGGACAGGCTTCCGGATAAGGCCGATAGAATTTTTAACGATATCATAAAAGGCATGAATATCAGATATTAGTGGAAAGGAATCAAAGATGAAGCTTAGCGCTGTTTTTAGGAAAATTCCTATATTCGGTACAAGGCTTGACCGTATGCTCGTATTGGAGAGCGGTCTCTTTGATCCGGGCTACTACCTGGAGCGCTATCCTGACGTTACCTCCGATCCCCTCGGGCACTACCTGCAGCACGGCGCGTTAGAGATGCGAGACCCATCGCCTTTTTTTAGAACGCGCTATTATCTTGAAGAAAATCCCGACGTGGCATCTTCAGGGATCAATCCCCTCGTCCACTTCATTCTGTGGGGAGCACGGGAGGGCCGCGATCCCAATCCTTTTTTTGACAGCAGCTTTTATCTGGAATCCAACGATGATGTTCGCACTTCCGGAGCCAATCCTCTGGCACATTTCATCGTTCAAGGAAAACGTGAGGGGAGAGATCCATGCCCGAGGTATGGGCCTCGCGTTCATCTCTATGCAACCTGTTGGAACGAAATCCGTCTTCTTGATTTCTTTTTCCGACATTACGACAGCATCGTGCAACGATACGTGATTTTCGATGAAGGCTCTACAGATGGCTCACTCGATTTTCTTCGCGGACATCCCAAAGTGGAACTCCGGCGGTTTGTGCGCAACGATCCGGACTCTTTTGTCCTTTCGGAGCTCGATCTTTTCAACCACTGCTGGAAGGAGAGCCGCGGATTCAGGGGGAGCCCTGTTGCCGATTGGGTGATCATCTGCAACATTGACGAACATATAGTTCATCCTGATCTCGGCGGCTATCTTTCGAAGTGCCTGGAAACCGGTATCACCGCGATCCCGGCACTCGGTTATCAGATGTTCGTGGAGGAATACCCACGACCGGGGGAACATCTCTGCGAAACAAGGACGAACGCATTGCCGGATCCGACCGATTGTAAATTGGTCGTCTTCTCGCCGATCGCCATCAAGGAGATCAATTTTGCAGTGGGGGGGCATGCTGCACAGCCAACCGGACGTGTAATAATGCCGGCAAGAGATGAGCTTTTGCTTCAAAATTATCAGATTCTGGGCATAGACTACACGCTGGAGCGTTTTGCCGAGTTGAGGACGGGGCTGGGGCAATCCGATCATACCCGCGGATGGGGGTTTCATTATGGATGGACTCGTGAAGAGATGAAACGGATGTTTGCCAGACTGCCTGAACAAGGCGTCAATACGGAAATTGTTTTACATAAAACATGGAAAAATTATCCGTGCCCGGAATGGTGGAAAGGCTTTGACAGGAAGCATGCTTCCGCACCTCCATTGCTAAGCATTGTTACGACGGTTTATGATAGATTGAATGATTTGGAATCATGTATCAAGTCGGTCAGAAACCTGAATTTTCAGGACTATGAACACATCATCGTGTCAGACCACCCGCCGCGAGAGATTTCTTTTAAGATCGAGGAAATTATTGCCGCCGAGGGCGATCCGAGGATCTTCCTCTACAATATGCCAAGCAGGACCAACGACTGGGGTATCTCACCGGCTGAATTTGGACTGAAGAAAGCCACAGGGAAATACATAAGCTTCCTGGACGACGACAATGGGTATTTGCCGAATCATTTTGACGCCCTCATTGATTGCCTGGAAGACAACTCAACCCTAGGCTTTGTATATAGTTCGTGCCTTTGGAACAATGAAATGATCCTCAATGCCTCACCGCCGGTTTTGGGCAAGATCGATCTGGGGCAGGTTCTTTTCCGAAGGGAAACATTTCGGGACTGTATCAACAATAAGTTAAATTATTCGGATTACAATTGGGACTGGCATCTGATCAGTGATTTCATCAGCAAGGGCGTGACTTACAAACACTTTGACCAAGAGACTTTTGTCTTCAGGTTGAAAAAGTATCCGCAGTTCGCACCGCAATTAGACAGATCCTCAAAAGACCATATCAACAATCTCAATTCAGTTTTCAGGCACAGGGATGTCACTATAGGCAACCCGGATACTCACTCAAAGAACCTTGAAGCCGAAAATGTTCAGATGACAGCAGCAAAATGCCGATTGAAAGAGGAAAGAGCTCAGTCTTTACGGGATATTGAAAAATTGAAGGCTACAGTGCAACAGAAAGATAATAGAATTCATGCACTGGAAAATTCCCTGAGTTGGCGACTCACCGCACCTTTACGCTGGTTAGGATCTTTCTTTCCCCATCTGATATTTCAAGAAGTTGCTTCCATTGCTTTACCAAACAATACAAATGATCTTAAGAGGGTGATGGTATTTATTGGAAATAAAGTAAAATCCGGATTGAGACAATCATCCAAAATATCTCACGGCGGAATTTCAAAAGTGATCAGTAATAGATCCTGTTATATCGCGACAAAGAACGGAGCCGCTTTCGATCAGGAAGCGATACGTGAAGTTTTACATGGCATCGCAAATGAACTGAAAAAGGAATTGAAGTAGTGAGTGAAACCGTTTCCGTCATTGTGGTAAATTATAATGGAATTGAATTTTTGGAGGCATGTTTTGAATCTCTCTGCCACGTGAATACCGGTAATTTTACATTGGAACTCATCATGGTGGATAATCTTTCCACTGATTTTTCAGTAAATTTCATCAAAGAGCGGTATCCCCAGGTAAAAATTATCAAGAATGATGTGAATAATTTTGCAAGGGCGTTGAACATCGGGGTCGAAAACACCAGAGGAGAATATATCGCTTTTCTGAACAACGATACGATAGTGGATAAGGAATGGGTGAATGGACTGCTGAAGGTCATCAAGCATGATGGGAGGATCGGTGCAGTTCAGAGTAAGATTTTATTCTCCGACGGAACGACATTAAATAGTGCAGGCGCAGAAGAGGTTGAAGACTTTTACTTTCGGGATATTGGGTTTGGGGAAAAAGATACAGGGCAATACGAAAAAGTAATAAAACGTAATTATATCACGGGCGGATCCGTATTGTATCAACGAAAATGCCTGGAGGACGTCGGACTTTTTGATGAAGATTATGTAATGTTTTTTGAAGACATCGACTATAGCATCCGGTGTCGTGATAAGGGTTGGAAATTATTCTACTCGCCATACAGTATTGTTTATCATAAATATCATGGATCTGCCCCTGCAGAGTTGTGTGAATATTTCTGTTCCAGGAACCGCCTGATGTTGCTGGCCAAGAGATTTCCACTCCGATTTGTGCAAGGTATCAAAACATCTCACACATATCCTAATAAGAAAGATCAACTTTACTGGGACCTCATTCATGCAGCGAAAAAACTGGTCACGCACAACGATACCGATACTGCAAGGAGCACTCTCAATGATTTGAAACAGGTCCTTGTCGATATCTTCGGAATGTCAACGGCCTATACTTTCTTTAAACATCTTGAGGTAGCCTTGGGCCTACGGAAAATACGGATGGGCATCTATGACCATGCTTTCCACTTTGCGGGAGGCGGTCAGCGCTACATCGCCAAGGCCGCTGAGATTTTGCAGGATATGTATGATGTGACCTATATCGCCAATAAGGACAGCACCCTGGAAAGATACCGGGAGTGGTTTGGAATTGATCTTTCGCGGTGCAGTTTGAAAATAATTAAATTGCCCTTCTACGAGAATCTCGGTGGACTATTTATTGATGAAGGGTATGCCAATGCAGCGAGAACCAATTACTTCGAACCGATAAGCAGAGAGAGCGCACACTATGATATTTTCCTGAACGCGAACATGTTGTCAAGAGTAGAACCCAAATCCCCTTTATCTATTTTCATGTGCCATTTTCCGGATCAGGACATTGGAAGATATTTCAGCGTGCACAGATACGATTACATTATTGCCAACAGTCAATATACTTCACTTTGGATCGGGAAGAAGTGGGGAATTTTGCCAACAGTCACCCTCTACCCGCCAGTGGACATGTATCATCCGGAGAGCAGTCCTGATCAAAAAGAGAAACTCATCCTCTCTGTTGCTCGTTTCGAAATCGGAGGCAGCAAGAAGCAGCTGGAAATGATTCGGGCTTTTCATGAACTTTCAAAGACACATAAGGTGGTCGCAGACGAATGGACTCTTGTTCTCATTGGCGGTAACTACGATGGAAATCCTTATTTTAAAAAAATATTGAATGAGATGAAGAGACTACAGGCCGCAAACATAGTGATAAAGACAAACCTCACGAATGATGAGGTCAAGGACATGTATCGAAGGGCATCGATTTTCTGGCACGCATGCGGACTTGAAGAGATCAATCCACATCTGGTAGAGCACTTTGGCATGGCTACGGTGGAATCCATGCAGAATTACTGTGTCCCCATTGTCATTGATGGCGGTGGACAGATGGAGATCGTGGAGCACGGAAAAAATGGTTTTAGGTTTGGTGCGATCGAACAGCTTAAAGAATACACAATGAAAGTAATCCGGGATGAGGAATTGAGAAAAGAAATGGCACAGAATGCCTATGAGAGGAGTCACCTTTATAACACGGAGACATTCAAAAAACAGTTCCTTGCCTTCATGAAGAATGTGGAGAACCGACTAAGGGGCGGGGTATTTATTGAACAATAAATTTATAACGAATCGTCGGAATGAGGCATATTTGCCCGGCCTGATTTGGACGCTCATCCGAACGGACTTTAAGACGCGTTATCACGGAACGCTGGGAGGATATCTTTGGGCTCTCCTAAAACCTCTCACGATGTTTGCGGTTCTTTATGCCGTGTTTTCCGTTATCTTTACCATGGATCCCAACTACAGCCTGAATCTGATCATCGGGTTGTTTCTCTGGGATTTCTTTTCAGAGGCCACAAAGACGGGATTCCTGTCTCTTCAAGCAAAAACTTTTTTACTTACAAAGACCAAATTTCCATCGTGGGTTGTCGTATTGACGTCTGTCTCCAGCGCATTGATCACCGTTATTATTTTCAGCATAGCCACATGCATCTACATTGCTATTTCCAGGCACCATTTGGGCCTGCTGGAAATTAGCTGCTTTGGCCTGTATGTATTTCTTTTTCTGGTCATTATCATCGGGATCTCGCTTGCGGGAAGCGTCCTTTTCCTTCGCTACCGGGATATTAACCAGATATGGGAATTGCTGATGCAGGTTGGCTTTTTTTTCACCCCGATTATCTATCCCTTGGATATTGTGCCGCATAAATTTCATTTTTTCATGTATGCGTGGCTGCCCACGGCGGTCATCCAGTTTTCAAGGTCTGTCCTTGTTAAAGGTGAAATTCCAACGATGACAGCCCATCTCATGTTGTTGGGCAGCGCGGCAATTGTCTTGTTTTCGGGCACATTATTGTATTGCCGGCTGGCGCCCCGTGCGTTGGAAAGGCTGTAACGCCATGGTTGCCCTGGATATTCAAGAGATTCACAAAAGCTTTTCCATTCCAACCGTAAAGCTGGATACAGTGCGGGAACATATCCTCAACAGTTTCAGATTGAGAAAGTATTTACGAAACCGCCGGGAGCTCAGGGTGTTGAGCGGCGTGAGCTTTTCAATAAAAGCAGGTGAAACGTTGGGAATCATGGGCAGAAATGGGTCCGGGAAAAGCACATTGCTCAAAATCATCACGGGCATTTATCAACCGGACCGGGGCGTGATTCGATGCACCATGCCGATTACGCCGATATTGGACCTTGGAGTGGGTTGGAATCAGGAACTTGATGCTATTGACAACATTTATCTGTTGGGTACCGTGATGGGTATGACGCTCCGTGAGCTAAAAACCGCCCAAGGCGAAATTTTGGAGTTTGCTGGTCTGCAGGAATTTTCACGGCTTGAGCTCAAGCATTATTCGTCGGGGATGGCCATGCGCCTGGCCTATTCCGTTGCCTTTCGGGCAGTCCGTGGCCTGCTCATTCTCGATGAAGTGTTTGCCGTGGGGGATGCTGAATTTAAAGAGCGATGCTACAAGCGTTATGAGGAGATTCGTCAGGCGGGTCATACGGTGCTGATGGTCAGCCACAGTCCCACAGATATCGAGCGATTTTGCGACCGCGCCATCCTTCTTGGATGCGGTAAGATTGTTCAGGAAGGAAGCGGCCAGGAGATTGCGCGTGCCTATATTCAGTCATTGACTTCTTAAAAACATGTCTATAACGATCATAATTGTTAACTGGAACAGCGGTGAACTATTGGCTGAATGCTTAAGAAGCCTTGAGAAGCAAACGATTCGTCCTAAGCGTGTGCTGGTGGTGGATAACGCCAGCACGGACGGCTCCCTGACCGGTGCTGGAAAACTGGCCGGCAACATTGCCGTGCTTCGAATGAATTCCAACATTGGCTTCGCAGCCGGCAGCAACCGTGCCCTGATCGAGTGTGACACCGAGTTTGTGGCGTTACTCAATCCGGATGCTTTTCCGGAGCCGGAATGGCTTGAGCGTTTGTTTGCAGCAGCCAGCGACCATCCGGAGGTTGCCGCTTTCGGTTCACGTCAGTTATGCCATGACGCTCCTGAAGTTCTGGATGGCATCGGTGATGTCTATCACATGAGCGGATTGGCTTGGCGTGAGCGTTATGGCCTGCGGCAACAGGCGCAAGACCTTGTCGCACGGGAGATATTTTCACCCTGTGCGGCAGCTGCCTTATATCGGCGGCGGGCATTGATGGATGCAGACGGATTTGACGAAGACTTTTTCTGCTATATGGAAGATGTAGATCTGGGATTTCGCATGCGCCTCGCAGGACACAAAGCCATGTATGTGCCGAATGCGGTTGTTCACCATGTGGGCTCGGCGGTCACAGGGGGGGAGTGGAGCGATTTTGCGGTTTATCAAGGATTTCGTAACTCGGTGTGGGTGTTTATCAAGAACATGCCCGGCGCTCTGTTTTGGCTCTTGCTGCCTCTGCACCTGGTTATCAATCTGGCTTCTATCCTCTGGTTTACAATACGGGGTCAGGGAAGTGTGATTCTCAAGTCAAAAAGGGATGCATTTCTTGGTATTCCCCATATGTGGATGAAGCGCCGTAAAATCCAGTCGGACCGCAAAACATCTATCGGCGCGATCTGGAGAGCTTTGGACAAACGAATTTTTCCACCTGTCAAAACGCATATTCAACGCAACACATAATTTAGAATCTTTACATAAGTTCATCTATGCTGCTTTAAGCAAAGGTAAAAAATGGGGAAATTGAATATCTTTTTGTTTTCTTTCATGATTTTTGTAATTGTAGGCGTGGTCGTATATACGGGCTTCGATGACGCGGAGAAAATCCAAAAGCCAGCTTCTCCCATCATGTCCGGGATAGAACCAGACGGGAAAGCACCATCCATCGAAGAATTGGCTGCCAAAGGAGAGAAGGTATCGTTTGAGGAGGCTCTGGCCAAAATTGAGCAGGCCAACATCAAAATGAAAGAGCATTCGGAAATCTTTAGCATCAGCAAGATCACCGAGCGTTTCAAAAAGGATGGGCTGGCGGGGCTGGCGGCTCATTTTCGGGGTGGGGACCGCGAGAATCAAAATCCGCAAAGTCAACCGGCAGTGCCCACGGAGCCGAAAGGGAAGGGAGCTCAGGTTCAGAGAACGGAAAAGGACACCACCGATTCAGTCCGTCTGGAAATAGAGCGCCTGCGGAAAGAGGAGGATGCCAGACGTCTGAATCAGGAAAAGGCAGCCGGGAAAATCGGTCAGGCGGAGCAACAGACCGTCCGCGAAACACAAGGCGAGAATGAAAAGAAAGATTTTCTCACGGAGCTTCGGGAAATGTGGGAGACCCTCAAATCCCTTTTCGCTACATAGGATAGCGCTCATGGCGCCCGCAATTACATCAGATTGATTTGACAGGGAGGTTTACGTGAAGATTACGGTTCAAAAGGGAAGTCTTGCCGATGTGAAAACGCAGGCGATTATTTTGGTTTTTTGTGAAGAGGAAAAGACGCTGTCCGGTCCCGCGGCGGATATTGACCAAAAAAGCGGCGGACTGATAAGCGATATTATAAAAAGAGGTGATTTTGAAGCGAAACCGTCGCAGGTTATTGCGGCTTATGCAATGGGATTCAAGCCTGCCGAAAAAATCGCACTGGTGGGTCTGGGCAAGAGAAGCGAATTGAATCTGGAAAAAATCCGCAGGGCTTTCGCGAAGGTCATACAGGAGCTTCGCGGATGGAGGGTTCAGAAAGCGGCTGTTTCGCTGGATCTGAGTCTTTTGACCGGGAAAAAGGAGAAAATCGTGTCGGCGGCGGTGGAAGGAGCCGTTTTGGGCTTATACCGCTACATTCCTTATAAAACGGTCGGACGAGAGGAATTGCAGGATTTGCAGGAGCTGACCCTTGTGTCCGGTCAGAAAGACTATGCCCTTGTCCGGGATGAAGTTCAAAAGGCAAAAATCATTGCGGATGCGGTGTGTTTTGCCCGCGATCTGGTTTCGGCGCCGGCCAACGAAATGACGCCTTCGATTCTGGCCGCCCGGGCGAAGGACGTTGCCAAAAGAAAAAACGTCTCCTGCATCGTGCTGGAGAAGGGCAAGATGAAGGCGCTGGGCATGAATGCGCTTCTGGGGGTGGCAGCGGGAAGTAATCAGCCCCCCAAGCTCATCGTGCTGGAATACCGTGGGGGCAAAAAAGGCGCGCCGATCGCCCTGGTGGGCAAAGGCCTGACGTTCGACAGCGGCGGCATATCCATCAAACCGGCGGAAAAAATGGACGAGATGAAGACGGACATGGCCGGCGGCGCGGCGGTGCTGGCCGTCATTCGTGCGGCGGCGGATCTGAAGCTGCCCGTCAATCTTGTAGGCGTGGTGCCGGCCACCGAAAACCTGCCCGGCGGCAATGCCCTGAAACCGGGCGATGTTTTAAGGTCCCATTCCGGCCGGACGATAGAAGTGCTGAACACGGACGCGGAGGGCCGCCTGATTCTGGCCGATGCTCTTTCGTATGTCGGTCGGTATAAACCGGCGGCGATCATCGACATTGCCACATTGACCGGTGCGTGCATTGTGGCCCTCGGTGAAGAAGTGGCCGGAATGCTTGGAACCGACGATCCGATGAAGAAAGACTTGCGGGAAGCGGCGGACGTGACCGGCGAACTCATCTGGGAACTGCCGCTTTGGGAACATTATCACGAACTGATCAAAAGCGATATTGCCGATTACAAAAACAGCGCGGGAAGGCTGGGAGGTGCGATCACGGGCGCGGCCTTCCTGAGCAAATTTGTCGGGGATTATCCATGGGTGCATCTGGACATCGCGGGGCCGGCCTGGACGACGAAAGACAGAGGCTATATTCCCAGGGGCGCGTCGGGTGTTCCTGTGCGCCTTCTGGTGGAATTTTTAAGACAATCTTCTAAAAGAATGCAGCGCGGACATTGATGTCCACGGGGACCGGCGGGTTTAAAAACCCGCCCTACGTCGTTTATGTGAAAATAATAAAGGTTTCTGTAGGGCGGGCCTCGCGTGACCCGCAGGGTTATCAGGCCCGCCGTTACCGGGTCTAATAACCTAACCACCTAAAGGCGGAGCGAAGTCACAAGAAACCACCTTACATGGTGCGGTGAAAAATTAGAATGCCATCGCTTCTGGAAATTCAAAATTTAAAAACGGTCTTTTCAACCGAACGGGGCATCCTGCGGGCCGTCGATGATGTTTCCCTGTCGCTTTCGGCCGGGGAAACTCTGGGCGTCGTAGGGGAATCCGGCTGCGGGAAGACCATGCTGGCCCTTTCCATTCTGCGGCTGATTCCGGCCAATGGCCGAATCGCCGAAGGAAGGATTTTGTTCGACGGAACAGACCTTCTTCGGCTGACGGAAGATGAAATGCGCGAAAAGCGCGGCCGGGACATTGCCATGATTTTTCAGGAGCCGATGACGTCGCTCAATCCTGTTTTGCGCGTCGGCGAGCAGATTGCGGAGGCCATTCGACTGCATCAGCATGTTTCGGAGAAGGAGGCGATTGACCGGAGCGCAGCGCTGCTTGGCGAGGTCGGCATTCCCGATCCGGAAAGAAGGGTGAAAGATTATCCGCACCAGATGAGCGGCGGCATGCGCCAGCGCGTGATGATCGCCATGGCCATGTCCTGCCGTCCCCGGTTGCTGCTGGCGGATGAGCCCACCACGGCGCTGGATGTGACGATCCAGGCGCAGATCCTGAAGCTGATTTCCGATCTCAGAGAAAAAAACAACATGGCGGTTGTTTTGATCACGCATGACTTAGGCGTTGTCGCGGAAGCGGCGCAGAAGGTGGCGGTGATGTATGCCGGCAAAATTGTGGAAACCACGGAAGCGGAGAAGTTGTTTGCCCGCCCGCTTCATCCCTATACGAGGGGGCTGATCGAATCACGGCCTTTAGGATGCACCGACGAAAATGAAAGTGGGAGAGGGTATTTGAAAACCATACCGGGGACGGTTCCCAGCTTGTATGATCTTCCCTCCGGTTGCCGCTTTGCCGACCGCTGCGCGATTGCCGAAGACCGCTGCCGGGCGTCGGAGCCCGCGCTTGCGGAATTGGAAGCGGATCATTTTGTTTCCTGCTTCGTTGCCGGGAGTGTTGCGAAAAGTTCATGACGAACCTTATTCGTCATTCCCTTATGTCCCTCGTGACACGATGCGGGTATGAACATAATGGTGCCGTCATTCGCGGGTCTAAAGACCCGCCCTCCGTCTTTTTTCATAATGACGTACTGTCGAGGTATTCATGGCTTCCGTCTTGATGGACATTCGACAACTGAAGAAGACCTACCGGTTAAGCGGCGGATTTCTGCGGCAGAAGCACAGGGTCATCCGGGCGGTGAACGGCATCGATCTTCAAATCTTCGAAGGAGAAACGCTGGGGCTCGTCGGCGAGTCGGGATGCGGCAAATCCACGCTGGCGCGTCTTTTAATCAAACTGGAGGAACCGGACGAAGGGACCGTTTCTTTCAGAGGCCGGGATGTGACCTCTCTGTCGCCGGAAGATTTGAAAACGTACCGCCGCCGAGTGCAGATGATTTTTCAGGATCCATATTCTTCCCTGAACCCGCGAAAATCCGCCCAAAGCATCATTTCCGAGCCGCTGACGATTTTTCGGACGCACAGCCCGGCTGAGCGGAAAGAAAAGGTTCTGCAATTGATGAAAAAAGTCGGCCTGAGCGAAGAGCAGGCCCGCCGCTATCCCCACGAGTTCAGCGGCGGGCAGAGGCAGCGCATCGGCATCGCCCGGGCGCTGGCGCTGCAGCCGGAACTGGTGATCGCCGATGAGCCGGTTTCCGCGCTCGACGCGTCCATCCAGGCGCAGATTTTGAATTTGCTCCAGGATCTGAAAAAGGATTTCGGACTGACGTACCTGTTTATCTCCCATGATCTTAACGTCATTCATCACGTGTCCGACCGGATTGCCGTGATGTACCTGGGTCGCATCGTTGAACTGGCGGGCAAGCACGAACTCTACCGGGAGCCTCTTCACCCCTATACCCGAATGCTGCTGGCGGCCATGCCGGGCTGCGGTACGCATCGAAAAAAAAAGGAAACGCAGATTCATGGAGAGGCGGGAGATACCGGAGAGGCAGGTTGCAGTTTTAAAAATCGCTGCATGTATAAAATTGCGGTTTGTGATGAGAGGGCTCCGGATCTTCTGCCCTATGCGGGGAGAGGGCTGTGCGCCTGTCATCGTGCAGGCCGGATTTGACGTAGGGTCATGGGGAATAGAAAATGGGCGATGGGCGTGAGGGACAGCGTGGTGTGAAATGACGGAGCGTTCTCTATGGTGAAGGAAGAAAAAGTGTTCTGGCCCAACGGCAGTCTCACCGGCGAAGGGTTGTGGCATTCGGGAAACGGAAATACTGGAGCCGTGATCTGCCACCCGCATCCCCTGATGGGCGGGTCCATGCACAACAATGTTGTGGAAGCGATCCGCGACGAATGGAGCGCCGCCGGTTTTTCCACGCTGCGCTTCAATTTTCGCGGCGTCGGAAAAAGCACGGGGCATTACGACGAGGGCAGGGGAGAGAAGCAGGACCTATGGTCCGCCTGTGCATTTGCAAAAAGCCGTGGCGTCGAAAAAATATTTCTCGTCGGTTATTCGTTCGGTGCCTGGATCTGCTGCCGCCTGCTCAAGGAACAACGCTCGGTTGCGTCGTCCGTTTGCCTGGTGTCTCCTCCTCTGAAATACTTTGACTTCGACTGGGCGGGTCTGGAAAATGCCGTGGAATTCATTATCTGCGGGGATCAGGATATGTTTTGCGATGTGCCGGTTCTCAGAAAAAAAGCGGAACGGATCGGCGCAAAGTTGACGATTCTCAGGGGTGTCGACCATTTTTACTTCGGACAGGAGGCTCGTCTGGCCGAGCATTTGCGGCGGTATATTGATGAAAAAAAAGCTTGATTTTAAAAATAATGGTGTTATGTTCGTCTCCAACGTGCCGGTTTTATGACCGGTTTTTACAGGTGGCGGAAGGTTCAAGTCGGTAAAATAGTAGTGCTGAAAGCGATTAAAAAAAGAAAATAACCGCAAAGAGTTCTTGCTGAAAAAAGAATTCCAGCGGTTTTTTAGTTTCTGACGGGATCAACCGGAAGAAGCAAATATTTGAAAGGGGAGGGTTTAGAAGTGGCAGAAGGCAAAGTGAAGTGGTTTAATGAGAAGAAGGGTTTTGGCTTCATTGAAAATGATGAAGGTGGAGATGTTTTCGTACATTACAGCGCCATTCAGGGAACGGGCTTCAAGACTCTTTATGAGGGACAGAGGATTCGTTTCGACATCGAGCAGGGGAACAAGGGCCCCAGCGCAGCGAACGTTCAGCCGCTTTAGTCGCTGAAAACGATGAACCAAAAAATGCCCCGCATCACGGGGCATTTTTTTTTGATCAGCCCATCATGAAAAAAAATCTGATCGTCATCCTGGGTCCGACGGCATCGGGAAAAACCGCGCTGGCCGTCCGGCTGGCCGCCGAGTTTGGAGGAGAAATCATTTCCGCGGATTCGCGTCAGGTTTACCGGGGGATGGACATCGGCACGGGCAAGGATCTGGACGCGTTCCGAATGGACGGACGCATCATTCCTTCCCATCTGATCGACATTCTGGACCCGGATCAGGAGTTCAGCGTTTTTGAGTTCCAGAAGCGGTTTTATGAAATTTTTTCCGTGCTCAGAAAAAAGCAAGTCCTGCCCCTGCTGGTCGGAGGCACCGGCCTGTATGTGGAATCCGTGCTGACCCGTTATTTCATGCCGGATGCCGAACCGGACGCGCGCCTGCGGGAAGAGCTGGCGGGGTTGCCGATGGAGGAGCTTCAGGGCATGCTGCTGGCCATGAAACCCCGGCTGCACAATCAAACGGATCTTCAAGACCGGGAGCGGCTGATTCGGAAAATTGAAATTGAAAGAGCCAGAAAAAACCCGTCAAACCATCAAATCCGATTCCCTGAAATCCATGCCGGAGTCTTCGGTATTTTTTGGGAGAGGGCTGAACTGAAAAAAAGGATCTCGGCCAGGCTGTTCCAGCGGCTGGCGGAAGGGATGATCGAAGAAGTATCCCGTCTGCACGAAGAGGGGATTTCCTGGGAAAGGCTGGACCGCTTTGGCCTGGAATACCGGTTCATTGCCCGCTATTTGCAGAAAAAAACGACAAGGGACGAGATGACGGCAGGGCTTCAAACCGCCATCGGACAGTTTGCCAAACGTCAGATGACGTGGTTCCGGCGGATGGAAAAGAGGGGCGTGCCGATCGAATGGATTCCCGGCGGCGATTATCCGGCGCTGCGCGGCCGTGTTTTGGAAATGTTCTCCCGTGAAAAAAGCTTCCTTGATCGATGATTATCTGAACCGGTACGCGGCCGGGCCGCCTTGGCGGCTGCAGACGGCGGATTTTGGCCCTGTGGAACAGGTGGTCGTGATTCCGGCGTATGCCGAAAGAGACTCGTTATTGTTTACATTGGCGTCGGTCGCCCTCAATCCGGAAGCGCTGCTGAGCAAAACAATGGTTCTGTGCGTCGTCAATAACAAGGCCGACGCTCCCGACGAAGACAAGGAAAACAACGCTCAGACGCTGACTTGGTTGGACGCGCTGATCCGGCGGCGGCATTTTGATGCTCCCGAAGCGGACGAAAAACTCCGTGGAGCATGGCGGGCTGTCACCGCAAGCCCCATCCGTCTGGGTTTTATAGATGCCTCTTCCCCCGGACTGGAGATTCCCGACCGCGAAGGCGGCGTCGGAATGGCCCGGAAAATCGGCATGGATACGGCGCTTCGTCTGCTGTCAACGTCCGAACACAAACCCCGCCTGATTTTGAGCCTCGATGCAGATACGCTGGTTCGCTCCGATTATCTCTCGGCCGTCCGGAGCGCGTTTTCTTCCGGCCGGGCGCAGGCCGGTATGGTGGATTATGAACATCCAATGCCCGCGGACAGGGAGCAGCAGGCGGCCGTTTGCCGCTACGAGATTTTCCTGCGATACTGGGTGCTGGGTCTGCAATTTGCCGAATCGCCCTATGCGTTTCATTCCATCGGTTCCACGATGGTGACGACGGACGAGGGATACCTTGCCGTGCGCGGCATGAATCGCCGCGAGGCGGGCGAGGATTTTTATTTTTTAAACAAACTGGCCAAGCTCGGGCCCCTGCGCAAAATTCACGAAACGCGCGTCTACCCGTCCGGGCGGTCTTCCGGGCGAGTCCCCTTCGGGACGGGTGCGGCGGTGGCCGGAATGGTATCCCGAGCATCCGGCGATTATCCGCTGTATGATCCGCGCGCATTTGTCGTTCTGAGAGCGTTGATCGCCCTGATGAACAAATCCTTCCAAGGCACGGCGGAAGAGATTCTCGGCAGAGCCAAAGAGATCCATTCAGGCTTGGGGGAATTTCTGGCCGCGCGTAGGTTTTTGACGGTCCAGCCGAAAATCCGAAGCAACGTGAAGGACCGCAAAACCTATGAAAGGCAGATGCATGAATGGTTTGACGGATTTGAAACCCTGAAGCTGATCCATTTCCTGACCCGGCATTTTTATCCCAAAATATCGCTGCCGTCCGCGGTGAAACAACTTCTGGAGATGCAAAACCTGGAATTTCCGTGTCGCTTGTCGGGTGAAGGCGCGCCCGGCCTCGAAGATGGCCTGAAAATGCTGTTTGCCCTGCGGCGCCTGACCTGAATCCATGGAATCAAAAGTCTACTTGACTTTACAAAAGAACTTCGCATATAGCCCAATCCATACTTGAAAAAGCGTACTGGAGGAAATTCATGAAACTCAAGAGCGTTCCGGCGATTTTGATGCTTGTACTGGTTGTCTTGACGTTTGCCTGCAAAAAAGAGGAGGCGGCTGCGGGCAAAAGCGAAGCCGCCGCTTCGCAAAACACCGCTTCCGAATCGATCCTGCTTCCGGAAAAACCAGCCGCGGAGCCTGCGGTGGCCGAGACTTCTTCCGCTCAGCCGCTTCCCGCTGATACGGCCGCGAGCGTTGACGGAATCGTCCTGAAAAAGAGCGATCTGAATAAAAGAGTTCAGGCGCAGATGAAACTCTATCAGGACAAGATTCCGGCCGACCGGAAAAGTGAAGTGATGAAGGGCCTGAATAAACAACTGACGGAAGATTTCGTCATGCGCACGCTTCTGGCCAATGAAGTCAAACGCAAAAACATTTCGGCCACGGATAAGGAAATCCAGGCGGCCATGGATCAGATCAAGGCCAATCTTCCACCCGATAAAAACCTTAAGGATTTTCTGAAGGAAAACAACGTGTCCCGAGAGGATATCGCGCTGGGCGTCCGCATTCAGAAGCTGGTCGCCATGGAAACCGGTGGAAAAGTCAAACCGACGGAAAAGGAAGTCGGCAAATTTTACAGCGACAATAAAAGTAAGTTTACCACGGAAGAAAGCGTTCACGTCCGGCATATTCTGGTGGCCATTGACGCCAAGGACGACGAAAAGGTCAAGGCGGAAAAGAAGGCAAAGATCGAGAACCTGCGCAGGCAGATCCTGAACGGAGCCGATTTTGCCGAGGTAGCCGGGAAAAATTCCGACTGTCCCAGCAAGGAAAACGGCGGGGATCTGGGAGAAATCAAGAGGGGACAGACGGTCAAACCCTTTGAGGACGCGGCGTTTTCTCAGGAAATCAACGCGGTCGGACCGGTAGTGAGCACGGAATTCGGCCATCACATCGTTCAGGTGCTGGGGCGGACCCCGGCCAAAACCGTCGGCCTCGGCGAAGTGCAAGAGCAGATTTCCCTGTATCTCGAACAGCAGAAGCAGGCGGAAGCTTTCTCCAAGATGATGGCGCGGCTGAAGAAAAACGCGGTCATTCAATACAGCAAACCGTAAATGAGAATCAGGCAGGCGGGGCGAATCGATGACGGTCTGTGGCTTCTGGGCGGGGAGGAGTCCTGCGTCTATCTGCTGGAAGGCGCTGCAACGTCGGTCCTGCTCAGCGCCGGCATGAGTTACATCCTTCCGGATTTTTTCCGACAGATCGCTTCGTGGGGAATGAAGCCGGATCAAATCGAACATGTCGTCATTCTGCACGCTCATTTCGATCATGTCGGCGTGGTGCCTTATCTGAAAAGAAACTGGCCGGCGATGAAGGTCTATGCGTCCGCGCGCGGCTGGGAAGTCCTGGCGAATCCAAAAGCCATATCCGTAATCAACGAATTCTCGGAAAAGGTCCGCCGGAGAGTGAAGGGAAGCGAAGACCCGCTGGCGGGAATGGACTGGACCTGGCGCGATGACGTAAAAGGAGAAACGCTCACACAGGGAGACCGCCTGGACCTCGGAGGCCGTCAGGTGCGATTCTTTGAAACGCCCGGGCATTCTTCCTGTTCGATTTCCGCCTGGGTTCCCGAAATGAATATTTTGTTTCCGTCGGATGCCGTGGCCATTCCCTATCGGGACGAATACGTCATCGCCGTCGGTTCGAGCTTTGAAAAATACCTTGCCAGCCTGGAGAAGCTTGCCGGTCTGGACGCCAGGATGATTTGCGCGGACCATTACGGCTGCATTGCCGGAGAAGAAGCGAGGGGATACATCGGGCAAACCAAAGACGCGACGGCTCAGATGATGGACCGGATGCGCCGGGCGCTCCAAACAGAAGGAAGCATCGAGCAGGCGGCCCGTGAATTGATCCGGCTTCACTATGAACGAAGGCCGGATTATTTTGTCCACCCGGACATTCTGCAGAGAACCTACACCCAAATGCTCAAGCAGCTTGCCGGGTAAAAAAGCTACTTGAAGCTGTGCTCCGCGTCCGGAAAAGCACCCGTTCTCACTTCCGAGGCGTAGCGCTTGACGGCGCTTTTGATCTCCTGGTTCAGTTGGGCGTATCTTTTGACAAATTTGGGCGTCATCCGGTCGTTCATGCCCAGCATGTCGTTGACGACCAGAACCTGCCCGTCGCAGTGAACCCCCGCGCCGATGCCGATGGTCGGAATGGACAGGGTGCGGGTGATTTCCGCCGCCAGTTTTTCCGGCACGCATTCCAGCACCAGGGAGAAGGCACCCGCTTCTTCAAGGCCCAGGGCATCCTTCATAATTTTTTCCGCCGCGTCTTCCTTCTTGCCCTGGACCTTGTAGCCGCCGAGCTGGTGAATGGATTGCGGCGTCAGACCCAGATGCGCCATAACCGGTATGCCGGAGAGGGTCATTTTACGGACAATTTCCGCGTGCTCCATGCCCCCTTCGATCTTGACGGCCTGGGCGTTGCCCTCCTTCAATAGCCGCCCGGCGTTGGCCAGCGCCGCCTCCTGCGACACCTGGTAGGAAAGAAAGGGCATGTCCGCCACGATCAGCGCTTTCTGCGAGCCACGGGCCACCGCCCGGGTGTGGTGGATCATATCCTCCATCGTCACGGGAAGCGTGGTGTCATAACCCAAAACGACATTGCCCAGAGAATCGCCGATGAGCAGAATATCGATGTCGCTCTCGTCCAGGATGGACGCCATGCCGAAGTCGTAGGCCGTCAGCATGGCAATTTTCTCGCCTTGCGCTTTCATTTTCTTGATGTCCAGGATGGTTTTCCGGTTGATCTTCGTCTGCGTGCTCATGATTTTGCTCCTTTCAGCATTCCCAGGATTTCTTTCGCCTGAGCGGCGCTCAAGGTGCCTTTTTCTCTGGCCAGTTTCACCGCGATGGAACCCATATGCGCATACATCGAAGCGAAGTCGGGAAGATGGCGGGCCATGGCGTCGATATGTTTTTGGATGGTTCCCGAATCGCCGCGCGCGATCGGTCCGGTGAGGGCATTCGGGCAACCCTGGTTTTCAATGTTTTTCAAACTGCCGTACACCAGCGGCAGGTAAGCTCTGCGGGCGTCTTTTTCCGAAAAACCGATGGACAGGTAGATGGATTCGACGACGCTCATCAGCGAGACCAGGTAATTCGAAGCGATGCAGGCGGCCGCGTGATACAGGGGCTTCTGCGCGGCGGAGATGGGGATGGGGACGCCCTGAAGATCGCGGACAATGTCCGCCGCAAGCTTTTTCACGCCTGCGTCGGCCGTGACGCCGAAGTAGCTGCCCGGAATGCTGGCAATG
>Ga0116145_1000734_pt1 | contig 36539 bp, 26 predicted proteins | sample AD_JPNHG1_MetaG_FD_89747 | JGI IMG/M metagenome (GOLD analysis project Ga0116145, IMG submission 89747) | Active sludge microbial communities of municipal wastewater-treating anaerobic digesters from Japan - AD_JPNHG1_MetaG | ecosystem: Engineered > Bioreactor > Anaerobic > Digestate | place... | reverse complement strand
TAGCGCAAAAAAATTTTTCTTTAGGCATTGCGCTCTCCTATAATTTAATATTTAAGAAAACAATTTAAAAAGACTATCGCTATGAGGTTGACACAAAATCAATTATTTTTTTAGTTTATAGCTAAAAAAATTATTCAAGTGTTTAAAGTAATAGCATTTATCTTTTATGTAATATGAACATTCGTTCTATGTTATTATTTTCACCTATTAAGGCATGATAGGCTGTATTCCAATATAAAAATTGAGATCAATGCAAATGTCTACAGAGCAATGACCGGTATTAAAACAAACTATTTATTATGCAGGGCGATAGCTCCGGTATAGGCTGGCAGGTGACAAGAGTTTATCAGAAGTGCAATAAGGTTTACTGTCATCCCCGTTCGTTGATGTGGACGGTGAAGTATGAAGATACACTGTTTGGATGTGTTGCTGTGGCTTGACACATTATTAAAAGTGAAGTATATTTTTTTTGCATGCTTGTTATTTTTGCTTGAAAAATCTTGCACAATTATTAAAAGTCATATTATGAGTACAAAAAACCAACAGAAAATAGCAAAAAGGAAGGAAAAACAAATGCCAGGGAATGTTAGATTTACAATAACTCCGGAATTAAAACGACAGATTAAAAAAATAATTGATGAGCGAATCAATGAAGTTCATGTTACAAAAGAAGATTTTTCTGAACTTAAAGCTATCGTTTCAGATATTGCGATATCTCTAAGGGAATTGGCTGAAGCACAGAAGCGCACAGAATTACGTGTAGAAGAAATATCGAAAACTCAGAATGAATTGGCTGAAGCGCAGAAGCGCACAGAATTGCGTGTAGAAGAATTATCGAAATCTCAGAATGAATTGGCTGAAGCGCAAAAAAGGACTGAAGTTCGCATGGGAGAATTGGCTGAAGCGCAAAAAAGGACTGAAGTTCGCATGGGGGAATTGGCTGAAGCGCAAAAAAGGACTGAAGTTCGCATGGAGGAATTGGCTGAAGCGCAAAAACGCACTGAAGTTCGCATGGAGGAATTGACTGAAGCGCAAAAACGAACAGAGGAAGAAGTGAGAAAATTAGCAATAGGGTTGCACGATACCCGGGTGCATTTAGGTGGTTTATCGCGAAGTTTTGGCTATGCGTTTGAAAATGAGGCTTACCGGAACCTTCCAAAACTTTTATATGATCGATATGGGTACGAAGTAAAGGAAAGGGTGGTCCGTGCTGAAGTTGGAGGAAAAGAAATTAATTTCTTTGGGAAAGCCATTAAAAATGGAAAGGAAATATATATTGTAGGCGAATCAAAAGTTCGTTTAGATGAAGGGCAGTGGCGTAGTGAAGTGTTTGAATATTTACAAGAAAAGATAAATGCTATACGAGAGGTGTATGGTGACGTGCCTATCCTCCCCATTCTTGTAACTCATTTTGCCACACAGGGCTTTATCAAAGAAGCAACACAGAAAGGCATTATTGTCATACAGAGTTATGAATGGTAAATAAGTTTTGTAATTAAAAATCCAGTGATTTGATATACGTATCATTAAATTCTTGATGCTGTGATAAATCAATGGTTGTTATATGTTCTTTTCTTTGTATTAACCTTTGTAAAAATTCATTATCCGTGCATGCGATGAGTGCTGCTTTTAGGCTTGTGTTCCCTCCAAAATGATAGGTTGCTTTTTTAAATTCAGGCAGAAAGGATAATTCATTAAAATTATCAATATTTATATGTTGCCCAAATGCACCAGCTATATACACCTGCTCAATATCGTGAGCTGACAGTCCTGCTTCACGTAATAAAATTTTTGCGGCTGCAAGGCTTGCCCCTTTTGCAAGCTGAACATTGCGAATATCCTGTTGATTGATGGTAATGATATTTAGAATGTTCAGGGCTTTCATGGTTTCAATGTGCTCAAGTTTAATGTGCTCTGATAGCGGTTGTGGTATAGCAGTCTTTATGGCACCACTTTTTTCAATAACACCATTCCTGAGAAGAATAGCAATGAGATCAATAAGTGCAGTGCCGCTTATCCCTGATGGTTTGCCATCACCTAACGAAGTATAGGTTAATGTATTATTGTAAAGAGTAAAGTGGGTGATAGCTCCCTCGGTTGCAGTCATTCCACTTGATATATTCATTCCCTCCAAGGCTGGCCCCATAGCACATGATGTAGCAACAATAGTGCCGTCTTCTTTTATAATTGCCATCTCACCGTTTGTGCCAATGTCAAAGAAAAAGCTGTTGCCTTTCGTTTTTGGAAGTGTACCAACACCACCTGAAAAGTCGCCGCCCAGAAATGCACTGACTGCTGGTAAAACGGTTATTTGCGCGTTAGGAAATGTTTTTTTTAAAGGGGGATAATGGTTATAGCTGTCAAAAGAAGTGATGAGTGTGGTATAGGGATGGGTACCTAAAGGTGTGATATCAATCCCTAAAAAGGAATAGCTCATCACGGTGTTACCACTGATGGCGATAGTTACTATGGAGTGTATATCAATACCTGAAATGTTGCATACATCCTGAATAGTGGTTATTATTGTTTGTAAAAGAATCTGTGTAAGTTGACTGGCTTTAGCAGGGTCATTTGCATTGCTTATTCGCGTCATAACATCATGACCAAATCGTCGTTGTGGATTAAGGAGAGTAATTTCGGGCATTGCTTGCTTGGTTGTCATATCAACAAAAGCTATCTGCACTGTGGTGGTACCAATGTCAATTGCCACGGCGTAGGTGTGGGTTGGGTTAAGCTCTGGATAGCGAGGACGCTGTGTAATGCTGTCAATCCAGATATATGCATCGCCTATAATTACAGCACGGCAGGCTAATCTCAAGGAACTATCGCCCAGACTTTTTTCATAATCATCCGGCTGGGATAATAACCCTGAAGCGTGTACCGTGCATTTTTTGCATATACCTTTTCCACCGCATGGCGTGTGGAGTATAATATTGCAAGCAAGCAATGCATCGGCTATGGTAGTGCCAGCGGGTACTGTTACACTCCGGTTTTCAGGGAGGATGGTAATTGTTACACGATTGTTTTGCATTGCTAATAACTTTATATTCAATTATAGCAATATATACTTGCTATTATTGAAAAGTAAATATTTTATTATTTTTTTCTTTACAGATGAAATGTCCTTGCTATTGAATTGCCCTGTTGTTTTAATCGTCATGAACTTTTGTTATAGGATGCACTGTGCACATGGATGCAACAATTATTTCATATCCTGATACCTCGGTTGTACAATTACTTTCGCTTACCGAAAACAGATCAAAATACATGCTGCCATTTGCTGGTAAATTTAGAGTGGTTGATTTTGTCATTGGCAATGCAAAAGAGGTTGATGCACATACCATCATTTACAGCAATGTCAATGATGATCTTGCCAATTATGTACAGCTTCATGGTATTGATGAATCAAGGCTCAAGGTTGTGGTTGATAATTTTAACAGTGTTGATTTTTTTTATTCAATTGTTCGTGATAGCGATTCAGCATATTTCATAATATATAATGGTGATAATCCCGGTATTATAAATTTTTCGCATCTTATTGAACGTTTCATTACCATAAAAAAACCTTCGGTACTGTATAAGATGCATTTTGAAGAAAAGGCAAGGATGGCGCATCGCATCCTTGTAACCACTAAAAAGGCTTTGCTTGATACCATCCGAAAGGCATTGAAGCATGATCATAGTGCTCCCAACATCTTTGAAATGATTATTAATATGATGATTAATACAGGGCTTGCGAAAGGTGAATTTTCATGTATATACTGGCCTTTCAGCACAATCGTTGAGTATTATAATCACAATTTTGATGTTATCAATAATGCTGATTATTCAAAACATGTGTTTGATGGGCACATAAACGCAAAGCTTGAGCTGTACCGTTATTCCATGCTTGGTCCCGATGCAAGGATATCACATTCATTTTTGTCAGATAGTACCTATATAAATGGCGAGGTTGTTAATTCTATCATATTTCCGGGTGTTGAAATTGGGAAGGATGCTGTTGTCCGTGATTCCATTATTTTGCCTTATAACAAGATTGGATCAAAGGCGCGTATCATGCGTACAATCATTGATGAACGTACCGTAGAGCCTTTTAGTGCCGATATAATAAACATAGGGAATAACTGCAAGATTGGTACAACCGAGATAGGGATGAAAAACAGTGATTATCCCAGGGTGCTGTATAACAGTATTACCCTTATTGGTAAAAATTGCATGATCCCTGACGGTATAACGGTGGGTGGGGCATGCTATATTGCATCAGGCAGGACACAGCAGGACTTTGCAAAACGAAAATATATCTATAATGGCACCTCGGTGTGATATGTTTTTCCCTTATTCCGATGAAAATCCCACTCGCTCATTTTCGCTTTTTACTGTTATTCTGATACTTGCAAATTGTGTCATCTATTATATGGAGGTTTATGGACAACCTGCATTTGCACAACTCATCAACAGCTATGCGCTTGTCCCCTGTAATGTGAACAAGTTACATCTTGATGACTATCGCTATTATGTTCCTTTTATAAGTCATATGTTTTTGCATGTTAATATTATTCATGTGGCAGGCAACATGCTTTTTTTGTGGATATTTGGTAATAATGTTGAGGATGTGCTGGGAGGCATACGCTTCTATGCTTTTTATGTATTATGCGGGCTTGCTGCTGCTTTAACATTTTATTTATTTCATCATACTGAATGTACACCAATCATAGGAGCATCAGGTGCCGTGTCGGGGGTACTGGGTGGGTATGTGGTACTGTTCCCATCGGCGCGTGTCAAGGTGTGGTTTATATTTTTTGTGCTGCGATTGCGTGCATGGTTTTTTATACTGTTGTGGTTTTTACTACAGTTGAGCAACCTTTACGGTGAGCAGTCTGGAGTAAGTAATGTGGCATGGTCTGCTCATGTTGGTGGATTTATTGCTGGGTTTGTGCTCATTATGTTTTTTAAGAAGAGATATTGATGGTGTATTTATGGAGAAGGTAACGATATAAATACTAATCATGAAAATGTATAATAAAATAGAAAAATACCTGTGTGTTGCGGTATTCCTGTTGTTTAGCATACGCTGGTTGCCAGTGTATGCCGATGTTGCTGTGATCCCCTATAAAGTAGAGAGTGCTGATACCTCGTTTACCGAGGCTATGGGGAGTGAATATGCAAAGCTTGTTGCTCTTGCTATGTATATCCAGAAAGGCATAAGTATCTACTCGCACGATTTGCTGGAAAAGGACATGCATGAATTTTCCATTGATCCTCAGGGCGTGGTGGCAGGCTACAAATTGGATACCCTGGGTAAAGCCCGCTCTATTGATCGCATACAGATTGGTACGCTAACCAAAACCAGTAAAGGCTTTACCGTGAAAAGCTTACTGTATGATGTTGCAACGGGGAAGATCGTTTCGCGCTGCAATGAATATGCCGATACGCTGTATGATGTAGCCATTGCCGAGATGCGCTCGTTGTACCTTTCCTATCCCGACAACAATCGTGCCATGCAGCAATCAATCTACGATATTGCGTTTGTTGTTGATAATTCGTACAGCGCTTCCCGCGAGTGGAAAAGCATTAAGCAGGGTATTGTCGCTCTGTGCGATACAATCAGCGATAACTGGAATGACATGCGCGTATATGTGGTGCCGTTTTTGACGCAATCGAAAAAGATTGGAACCTATGCTGTTACAGGCGCTACTACTCTGGATGATGTTTTACAGGAGCTATCGCTTGCAAAAGGAATTGTGACAGGCATTAACCCGTGTTTGCAGTATATCGCAAAGGGGCTGCCATGGCGCAATGATGCAAAAAAGCTCTGTATTGTTGTTGCAGCTTCAAGGTGCGATTACAGCAATGCACGTTCACTTCGTTACCTTATCAAGAAAAAGGGCATAACGCTGTATGTGATTGGCACAGGAGGTTTAACCCATACTGAGCGCACAGCGTTATCGTTTATTGGCGATAGTTACTATGATGTGACATACAGGCAGAGGATGTATGATGTTTATGGAAATCCAGTTGATGTGTTTTGCGAAGCTGGAAGGATATTCCATGGTGATGCAGGTGACCGATGGAAGGATGGTGTGACCGCTACAAAGACGAAGGCAGCAAAACCTTTTGTTGCCGAGGTGTTTGGTGTACAGAATGCTCTGCCGTATGAACTGCCTGCGCTGTATCCAAAGCAAACAGCAATAAAAATACTCAATGCAGAAGAGTTGGAAAATAATATCGTTGATATATGCCAGACTATTGCACATAACAATAAACTGACTGGTCAGGTAATTGCCCGTGTTCTTATTGCTGATGGCGGATACTCGCTATGGCTGCCGGTTGCGGATAAAAGAATCCTCAACTATTTAGCAGAGAATCAACACATGCGCATGTATGTTGGCATTTCTCCAAAACAGGATTTAGGTGCACCCTATGGGGTGGGACTTTTACCGGTTGCAGTAGTTGGGCTGCCGGGTAGTCATATTCCATCAATGCTAAAATTAACGGTGAAGGATATTATTCAGCGCCCGCAATGGAAAGGATTTTTTAATCCTCCCCTATGGTTTATTCCTGTTACGGTAAAGCAGATTATACCATTGTCGGGAGAAGAAGATATCCGAAATAAATAATACTTGACGATTGGAAATAAATTGAGTATATTAATATAAAATATAATTTCCTGTCTGTTATAGAACTCGCATTAGCACTCTCCTGTTTTATTATTTTATGGTTATTGTATTCATGTATTAATGGTATTGTAATTTTATTATTTTATATTAATGGAGGTAGATTTACCTATGCGTATGGATAAACTGACATTAAAGACACAGAATGCACTGTATGAAGCGCAGAATGTGGCAACACAATATAACCACCCTGAAATAACCCCCGAGCATGTATTGTATGCACTTGTCAATCAGGATGATGGCATATTTACGCCTATAGCTCAACGGCTGGGTGCTTCGGTAGATGAAATTAAGCGTGAAACCGAGATGGCACTTTCGGCAATGCCAAAGCAGTACGGCGGTCCTGGCGGCGGTGTTATGTCATCGGTTTTACGTGATGTGCTGAATACTGCATGGAATGAAGCAGTTACATTAAAGGATGAATATTTAAGCACCGAGCATCTTATACTGGGGATTGCCACAACAGGAAAAACTAAAGCCCGTGACATATTGAATGCACATGGTTTTACCAAAGAGAATATCCTGCGTGTGCTTGCCGATATCAGAGGCAATAAACGTGTTACCGATGAGTCGGCTGAGGATAAATATAATGCGCTGGAACGGTTTGGCAGGGATTTAACCAAATTGGCACGGCAGAACAAACTTGATCCTGTTGTTGGCAGAGATGAGGAGATTCGTCGTGTTATGCAGGTACTGTCACGCAGAACAAAAAACAATCCTGTCCTTATTGGCGAGCCGGGTGTTGGCAAAACTGCCATTGTTGAAGGCTTGGCACAGCGTATTGTTGCTGGTGATGTTCCCGAAAGCTTGAAGAATAAACGCATTGTTGCGCTTGATATGGGCGCATTGATTGCCGGTGCTAAATACCGTGGCGAGTTTGAGGAACGCTTGAAGGCTGTTATTGAGGAGGTTGAACAATCCGAAGGTGATGTTATTTTGTTTATTGATGAGTTGCATGTGCTGGTTGGTGCAGGCGCTGCAGAAGGTTCGGTTGATGCATCGAATATGCTTAAACCTGCATTGGCACGGGGAGAGCTGCGCTGCATTGGTGCAACAACCCTGAATGAATATCAAAAGTATATTGAAAAAGACAAAGCGCTGGAACGACGCTTCCAGCCTGTATTTACCAGTGAGCCCTCAGTTGAGGATACTATCGCCATTTTGCGTGGTTTAAAAGAACGCTATGAGGTACATCATGGCGTGCGTATTTCGGACTCAGCGGTGGTTGCTGCAGCGGTGCTGTCTAACCGTTATATCACTGATAGATTTTTGCCTGATAAGGCAGTTGATTTAATTGATGAAGCTGCTTCGCTCATAAAGATGGAGATTGATTCCATGCCAATAGAGCTTGATGAGATTGAACGTAAGATACGCCAGCTTACCATTGAGCGTGAAGCAGTAAAAAAGGAAAAGGACAAAGCATCATTAGAGCGTCTTGCGAAGATTGAAGAGGATTTAGCAAATTTAAATGAAAAGAAGAAGGAACTTTCGGTACAGTGGCAAAATGAAAAGAAGATCATAGTAGAAATACGGAAGATTAAAGAAGAGATTGAAAATTTACGAATACAGGAGCAAAAAGCCGAGCGTGAAGGCAATCTGAATTTAGTTGCTGAGATACGATATGGAAAGATTATTGAGCTTGAAAAGAAGTTAAAAGCGCTCAATGATAAGTTGAATGATATTCAGAAAGATCGAAAGCTTTTAAAAGAAGAGGTTACCGAGCAGGAGATAGCTGCTGTTGTTTCCAGATGGACCGGCATACCCGTAAGTAAAATGCTTGAAGGTGAAAAAGAAAAGCTTTTAAAAATGGAGGAGATTATTGAAAAGAGGGTGGTTGGTCAGGAGCAGGCAATACAAACTATTGCTGATGCAGTACGCCGTTCTCGTTCTGGATTGCAGGATCCCAACAGACCCATTGGTTCGTTCATATTTTTAGGACCAACAGGTGTAGGAAAAACCGAAACGGCAAAAGCTGTGGCAGAGTTTTTGTTCAATGATGAAAAGGCGATAGTGCGTATTGATATGTCCGAGTATATGGAAAAACATTCGGTAGCACGCCTTATTGGTGCACCACCTGGCTATGTTGGGTACGAAGAGGGCGGACAGCTTACCGAAGCCATCCGCAGGCGTCCCTATTCGGTTGTCCTGTTTGATGAGATTGAAAAGGCACATCCGGATGTGTTTAATGTATTTTTACAAATACTGGATGAAGGCAGGCTTACCGATGCAAAAGGGCGCACAGTAGACTTTAAGAATACCCTTATAATCATGACATCCAACATTGGGACAGCATATATTTCTGACCCTGCCATACCCTATGAGGAACGGGTAAAAGGGGTGCAGCAGGAGCTGAAGATGCATTTTAAGCCTGAGTTTTTAAACCGCATTGATGATGTGATTGTCTTTAACCCGTTGACCCGAGAGCATATCAATAAAATTATCATGATACAGCTCAATGAAGTGGGCAAACGTTTAAAAGAACGCGGTATAAAACTTGAGCTTACACAAAAGGCGTTAGATTACCTTGTTAACGTTGGGTTTGATCCACAGTTTGGTGCACGTCCGTTGAAGAGGGCTTTACAGAGATATCTGCTCAATCCGCTCTCCGTAAAAATTTTAGGCGGCGAGATAATGGATGATGATACCGTTGTTGTGGATTACAAGAATAATGAAATCCAATTTAATGTAAAACGCAGTAAAGCTGAAAAGCAAGCAGTGTAAGCATGTAAGCAATAAGGGGATGTCCATGCATCCCCTTATTTTTGTTTAACTTTAGATCCTGAATCATAGTTCAGAATAGCATGCCATTCATGGTCATTCAGAATAACACAGTTTCGAAGAATCTCTCCCCTCACCCAAAAAATTATAATACTATGGATATCTATCATGAGATTGGAATCGTAACATTTAAAATACTATTCAATTATCGTTTATGTAATAGTATTGACAGGCATAGGGCTGTACCAGTAATTTATAATTATTACATGCAGAGAGGCTGTTGCTATGGAATATGAAATCTACGATGTGAATAACATACTGTTGCCGGTTGAGCATAAAATTGGTGCACTGAGCCGTGCTAAAAACCTGGTTGCCGAGATGACTCATCCCAACATTGACTGGAAATACATGGTTACCGAGATCAGAGCTTATCTGTATGATTACATGTATGACATTGTCCCTCACAGTGATAGGGTGCTGCCCGTTATATTCCATTATCTTAAAGAAGCAACGGTACGCAAGCGTGGTTCAACAATCAGAGCTGCTGATACATTTCTGGATCGCTATCTGTTTTTACTAAAAAAAGAAATTGCGGGCGATAGTTCCCTGGACAATGTTACTGCCATCTTTGATAAAGAAGCAATTGATTTTTGCAGGATTTTACTTTCGGATACTCAGGAAGGATTTTATCTGGAGGATGTTAATCAACGTATTATACAACTCATGGAGCTATCGCTTCAGCGAAAGAAACTGGATGCACAGCTATTTGAACTGTGCACAGATATCATCATCAATCAATTTAAACTGTATGTAGAACGAAGTATTGTGGTTGAAGAAGAATATATGGACTCATTGCGAAACCTGTGGAATAGTGATGGTGAATCAATAGCAACACTACGCCAGTATGTTCAAACAGTCACAAAAGAAGCGTATGAAAAAAAATTACAGATAGCACTGGATAGCCGAACTACCATCACGGATTATGAAAAACTGTTACAGCAATTAATCAATGTTATTGATTTTCATCATAATGAAACTGCATGGGAAAAAATATGCATTGCAGCCCGTGAATGCATTGTGCGCAATATAATTCAGGATGACAGCGTGCTGCTTTCTTTACTATCGTTTATGGTAAAAAAATCGCAGCAGGGTAACGATACCAATCTCCAGCTTTATATATCGCGCAGTGTAGCTTCACTGTGTGGTGTGCTTGCACAGCAGCAGCGTTTTGATTTGCTAAAACAGGTTGTACAGATGGTGGTGCCGGTGCTTATATCCGAGATTGAACGAGGTGGTAATTACAATGCTGCATTTGCAACAATCTATACTATCGGTAAAACTGTTGTGGAAATCAATAACCGCCCCATCATTGACCTTTTTGTTGATATACTTGTTCATGCGCGATTTTGCTTTCCACAATTTACAGGTATTGCTTCAGACTGGTCGGTTATGGTGAATGCCAGTCATCTTGCCAATATCCGCACATGGCTTGAACTTATTGAACTTAATCCTGTGTACATGAAACGCCTTGCTGCAAGCCTTATTGCCAACCTTACACTGGGGGGTGTTTTTTTAAAAGACACTGATGTATTCCAGCGTGATATATCACGGTTGCTGAACAGCAACTATAAAGATGTTTTTTACCTTATCATATCACTGGCTGCAGTCTTCCCGGCATTTTATCATGACATCGGCGCTACCGGCAATATACGTGCCTTTACCGAACGTGTTGATACCAATCACCAGATGAACGATCTCATCCATTTTGTGCGCAAGCAGGTGCATGTTGAGTCAAGCAGCCGGACGGTTGCATTACTCCAGCGAGTCATGGACTTCTGGTTGACCGGTGACAAGGAATTACTCAAAGGTATGGTGCCGTTAGAAGTATATAACAATTTAGACAGAACATTCAGGCTTATCAACCTTGATAATGAATCAATTGCACGGCGTATTTACATGGAAACACGCCATTATTTTCCCGAATATGTAAACGAAAAATTCTGGGATTTTTTCTACAAGGTTGGCAAAAAACGTTTTATGGATGCTATTGCTCACCATACCTTTGATGGGATGGATGAAAATGAAAAAAAGGATGCTCTTGATTGTATAGTAGAATATTTTGATAAACAATTTCCTGCTGAAATGACCAAGATGTTGCACCATATTGCCGGAATGTTTGATATTGATACATCGCGCAAACAGATATGGCGCTTTCTCTATGAAATTCCGGATGATGATTTCAGAAAACTGTTTGAGGATGTACAAAGGTTAGATGTTTCTACCGTGAATATAGAGAAATTTATTACATTTCTGCATGTGTACCGCATGATTTTTGATAAGTATAATTTCTCTGATATTAGAGCTATTGAAAAACTGCATCAATATGCATCTGAAAATCTTTTCAACCCACCTGATGACTTTTTCCAGAAACTTGAAGGCAATGATTTGTTTCAATCGCTTCAGGCAATTCTTGATCTGCAAAACAGATTAAAATGGGACATCCTGTTGTCTCAGGATGTGTTTGAACCTGTGGATACAATTGAGTTTAAACGACATATTGCTTTTGGCATACCATCAATGTATGGATCATATAAAGAAAAAAAGTTTGATACATTAAAGGTATTTTTCCACTGCAATATTGTGCGGGTACTCCTTTTTGAAAAGATTATTGAAAATATAAGCATCTATCCTCATCAAAAAATTGACTATGATGCAATCAAGCGAGTGGTAGAACTTTTTATCCAATCGTTTGAAATTGATGGACTTGCCAATCACGAGATGCGTTCGGTTACCAGCTTGCTTGATGCACCTAATATTACCGTAACGCAGTTTCGTGACATAGTAAATAGCCTTCTTGTTATTCATGGTGAGATCTCTGACAGGTTTAATGATACCTTTAAGTCAGTCAGCCGTATTGCTATTAAAAATATAGGAATGGATAATATAATCCCTGATTTCATACCTCCCGATCAACCTGCTAATGTCGAGGTGATTGTTGACAGGTTTTTGCGTCACAGGGTTATGCAGTCACCATTATTGCAGTTAATGGATAACCTTTTATTAAAATTAAGGGACCATCTCAATTCAGTGTATTCCTATATGGGAAATATTGTTGTACTTGGTGCAATTGATGCCCGTATGAAGAAGGGAAAGCTTATTCATGTGATTGGAAAATATGAAGGTACTTATGATGAAACAGAGCTCTATGTTCCTTTGTGGGAGGTGGGTGCCAAGGCACAGGGGCTGATTATTGCTGCAAATATGGATGGGATTAATGTCCCCGAAGGGATTGTTATATCTTCAGAGTTGTATAAAAGGATAAAAGATGGCAATATAAACAATCCGAGGTTTAAACGAAAGCTCATCTATATGTTAAAAAAATATATTGATGCATTTACTGGATTTAGATTTGCCAATCCCCAAAATCCCATACTGTTGTCTGTGCGAAGCGGTGCTGTTTTTTCCATGCCGGGCGTAATGGATACTATTACCAATGTTGGCATGACCGAGGAAATTGTACAATATTTTACACAGTTTGATGAATGGTTTGCGTGGGATTGTTACCGTCGATTGATACACGATTTTGCAATATCAGCATATGGGATGGACCGTCATATCTTTGAAAATCTTATGACGCAGGCAAAGGATGAGGCTGGTGTTGATTTGAAAGAAAAGCTCAATGGCAAACAGATGTCAATGCTAACCCTTAAGTATCGCTATGCAATTAATAAAGCCGGGCACTCTGTTCCCAAAGACCCTTATGAACAGCTATTCTATGCGATTATTGCTGTTTTCAAATCATGGGATTCCCCTATTGCAAGGAACTATCGCCAATTTATTAATATTTCAGATGATTGGGGTACTGCTGTTATTGCACAGCGTATGGTTTTTGGCAATCTATCGCCAACCTCCATTACCGGTGTTGTGCACAGTCAATATATTGAATATGAAGAGTTGCAGATAGTGGGCGAATATAAAACAAGGGCACAGGGGCATGATATTGTCAGCGGTGTTGCAAAGGTATTTCCAATAAACGAACAGCAGAAATTAAAATTTGCCCGCTTTGCGATGTATCCTTCGCTGGAAAAAGCATATCCCAACCATTATGCTACGCTACGCGATGCTGTTAGCCGGTTACGCAAGCGGTGGGGCAATGATATCGAAGTTGAGTTTACATTTGAAAATGATGTATTGTATATATTGCAGATACGGGGTATGGCAAAACATATGTTTGATATAGAAGAGCTTGTAGAAACTCCACAGCAGCTATCGCAGTACCTGCTGGGACAGGGATTGGCTGCTTCAGGAGGTGCTGTAAGTGGCAGGGCTGTATTTGATATCAATCGCATAGAAGCTATACGGATGCAATATCCCAAAGATAAGATTATTTTGATACGTCCGGAAACAAATCCTGAGGATGTCATTGGTTTACAAAAATCGGATGGGATTTTAACCTCGGTGGGAGGCATGACATCACATGCTGTACTGCAGATGCGCCGTCTGGAAAAATCGGGCGTTAGTGATTTTTCCATAATGAAGATTGCTGAAAGTGAGAACATAGCTGTTATAAACAGAGAACAGGGGGGGAAGATAGTCATTCGAGAGGGTGATGTCATAACCATTGATGGCAACACCGGGCATGTTTATCTGGGTGCGCATCCCACACGGAAGGTACATCGATAATATCGTTATGTGCAAAAAAGCTTGAAATATTTATAATAGCTTTTCCAATAGTCACTGGAAGTTGATTCTTAATAGTAGCGTTATTATTATTTACCTAAATTTAAATATAAAAATGGAAGCTGGGGACGGCAACATCCTGTCGGGTATATAATTATTTTACTATATATGGAGGATGATTATGGCAGTATTACCTGATGCACCAATTGGTGTTATGGGAATTGGACGCATAGGCAAGCTTCTGGTATGGCTCTATGCCGCAAAGAAGCAGCAAAAAGAAATAGTTATAGCAACCGGAAGAAAAACGGGTACCTCATTAGAGGATTTAGCGACGTACTTTGAATATGATTCTACCTATGGTTCTTTTAATAGGTTTATTGGCGGTTTCAGTGGCAAGAGCGCGGTTGAGATAAAAGATGGTCATGTTTACCTCAATGGTGTAAAGCTAATCTGGTTAAACGAGCCTGACTACAGGGTGCCCGGAAAGATACCATGGGATACATTTGGCGTGAATGTTGTTTTTGATACTACGGGTAAGATGCTTGATCCAACGCGAAATGATGAAAATTCTCTGCGGGGTCATCTTAATCATGCTAAGAAGGTGATTGTTACAGCACCATTTAAAGTAAAAGATAAAGGTAAACAGATTCCGGATGATGCGGTTACCGTAGTTGGCGGTGTTAATTTTGATAAGTATGATGCTGGAAAACATGTTATCATTTCCAATGCTTCATGCACTACCAATTGTTGCGCACCACCTATCAAAGCGCTGGTTGATCATTTTGGCGATAAATTTATTTCATATGCATTAACAACGGTGCATGCCGTAACCAATTCGCAGTCAACGCTTGATGTATTACCTAAAGATGGCGATAAAGACACCCGTAAACGGCGCAGCATTTTGAACAACATGATACCCACAAGCACCGGTGCTGCAAAGGCAGTTCTGGAGGTTATACCCGAAGTGCAGAAACTGGGTATAGGTTCGCAGGCTTCATCCATAAGGGTGCCTGTTAATACTGGTTCGATAGTTATTCTGGATGTTTCGCTTCTTGGTGATTATGATAACCAGTATATCCATAAAATATTTAAACAGTACTCAGAAAAAAATCCAGATATCATGTGTTACTCAGAGAAACAGCTTGTAAGCTCGGATATCGTGGGAAGTACCTATTCAACTATCTATGATGCAGAATTTACCCATCACCGAACCACCAAACGCGGCGATAATTACTATACCATGGTTGACTTAAACTTCTGGTATGATAATGAGTTTGGTTACGTATCTTCACTTTCACGCTTATATGATCTTGTTACCGGACGGCGGTAATGCGTACTTTGTTTTGAACAATAGCTATAGTTTCAGGGGCAATCCTTATATGTCAGGGATTGTCTCTGAAACAATACCAATACCTGTCAAAAAATAAACTGTTGACAATGATAGTTTATTTTAGTATAGTTATATAAAAAAGGGGAGATAATTTGTGAAGAGGGTAGGGTTTGGATTTTTGATAGTTTTGATTTTTTATAATGCTACTACAGCTTTTAGCAAAGAGGTCCCTTTTACCCTTGAGGATAGGGACAGGATTATCCGTCTGGAAGCAAAATTAGATGAAATAGATAAACGCTTTGAACAAATAGATAAACGCTTTGAACAAATAGATAAACGATTTGAACAGGTTATCTCTTTTTTATGGATATTGACAACTATCTTTATTGCAATAACCTCCGCAACCATAGGATTTGCATTCTGGGATAGAAAAACGTCGTTAAAGCCTATTGAAGAAAAAGTTACTATTAACGAAAAAAAACTTGAACATGCATTGGCAGCGTTGCGTAAATTGGCAAGTGTTGATAAAAAAGTGCATGCCATCTTGAAAGAGTTTAATTTATTATAAAATTGATTGATACATTTTTTAAATTTAAATCTCATCTATTTTACAAGATTTTTTACTATTATCCTGCCATTTTTTAGTTCCATTGAATCGATGTGGGTACTCCGTCAATGATAGGTTGATGTGTGCTATTGTCGTGGTATGTTTTTTATTTGAAGATACCATTGCATTTTGTATTGCGCCACTCAATAGTGCAATGTATCGTCAGTGCAATGAACAGTGCTTTTATCTTTCCTCTTCATAAAAACATAATCGTATATTCGGCAAAAAAACTGTTACTGCATAGTTTGCTTTTTTTATAAAAAAGGTTGCATTTTGAAAAACTATCGGTACAATAAGGATTGTTTTTTTGAATGAAACTATATACTATCAGGAGGAGCCATGAAAAAGTTTGTCATAGTATTTGCGTTAGTATTTTTTGTCTGTGCAATTGCGCAGCATAGTATCAGCATCTCGTTAAATCCAAAGAGAGTTGCATGCGAGCAGTCATGCACTGAAGGAAAAAAGAAATGTTTTGCAGATGCAAAAGATAGCGAAGTTAAAAAAACAGCATGTAAGGTTGCCTTTGACGAGTGTATGCAGAAATGCGCTAAAGATTTTCAATAAAATAACTGGTTTATTTTTTATTGAAGTAAATATTCCAAACAGGATTGAAATATTTGGCGATAGTTATCCTGAAAGTTGATTCAGTATCTAACGTTGTATTCTGGATTCCGGGTCAGGCCCGGAATAACGGTGTTGAAAAAGAGATCCCAGGTTAAGCCGGGGATGACAATGAGGTGGTATGTCATTGCGAAAGGAGTGAAGCATCTCTTATATAATCGAATAGATTCATTGGGACTGTTTCACTCAGAATGACAAAAAGTGCAGTGCCTCTTATAATGACAATGGTGAATAACACTATTCTCAGAGGAGTTACCCATGGCCGGTGTGCGGCTACCCATAGGGGATGAACATTATACATCCCTCACCATCAGGAAATAATATTCCCCCTCGTCTTGCGAAGGAGAATGACCGCGGTGAGGTTAATAATTATAGTTCTGGAGGAAAAGTTAATGAAGCGAAAAATTGTAATCACTGTATCGTTAGTTATTTCGTTGCTGGTAATTGTCTATGCTCAAAATCCCAATAGGCTAAAGGAATCTGGTTTTAACAATGCTTTTACACTACCACCTGAAACACCATATGAACAGTACGTTGAGTTGATGACCAAGGTTATAGCTGCTGCTCGTCTTGAAACTGACAATAAAGAAGCAATTGTGGCTATGAATAGTCCGTTTGTATATAAACCGGCAGAAAAGCCAGTAAATAATATCTATTCAAAGGGAATATTGTTAATTCATGGTTTATCGGATTCCCCCTATTTTTTACAGGCTATAGGTAAGTATTTTGCAAGCAAAGGTTTTTTGGTTTATGGACTACTTTTACCCGGGCATGGGACTGTTCCGGGTGATTTATTAAAGGTAACCTATGATGAGTGGATAAAAGCTACCCATTATGGCATGCTTCAGTTAAAGAAAAATGCACAAGAGGTTTATATGGGTGGATTTTCTACCGGGGCAACGTTGTCGGTTAACTATGTGTTGTCTAACACAAATCATGATGTTAAAGGCTTATTTTTATTTGCCCCCGCTTTTGCTATCAATTCAAGCGTAGCATGGTTAGCACCTATTGTAAGCACATTTAAAGATTGGACTGACATCGATGATGATGTTGACTATACCAAGTATCAGTCGTTGACTTTAAATGGAGCAGCACAAACATACAAGCTCATAAAAAAGGTTGATAGCTATTTTGAGGAAGGTAAAACAATTTCGGTGCCGGTATTTGTTGTTCAGAGTATTGATGATGAAACGGTAAAAGCAGAGCGCACCTTATATGTTATGAAGAATTATGTTACTGGCAAAAAAATGTTTGTTTTATATACTACACAGCCTGAGAAAGATTATGATGGTGAAGGCAATTTTGTTGTAACGGTTAACAGCTTTTTACCAAAAGAGAAAATTTTAAATTTTCCGCATATATGTGTTACCATACCGCCTGATGACCCCCATTATGGCAGAAATGGTGATTATAGAAATTGCTTGTATTACAAACAGGGCAGCCCTGAAAGGAATAAATGTTTAACCGATCCCAATATCTGGAAAGGAGAAACCACAGCAGAGAATATTGAAAAGTATAAGGTCATTGCACGGTTAACGTATAATCCCTATTTTGATGAAATGTGCCAGAAGATGGTTGAGTTTTTAAATATAATTAAAAAATAATGCTATTGAGCTTCTAAGGTAAGTTGTAGTATACATATGCGAAAGTATAAAATTATGCGGATATAGTTTTTTATGATTAGATAGCAATGCTTCTAATAGATTTTGATTCCGGGAGAGGTCCTGAATGACGGTATTAAAGTCATCCTGAACGTGATTCAGGATCTCAGTTGATTGCTGAGATTCCGGTTCAAGTCCGGAATGACAGTGAGTTGGTATATTTTCCTGAGCAATAGTGAAAGATTATGTTGTTTGGAACAGGAATTTTTCAGTTGCTTTGTTTCTGTAAAATGACAATGGTGCATAATTCTATCTCCAATGCTTCAGTATGAGGCTACCCATAGAGGTTCACCACTTACTTTTTTAAGCACGCCACAAAGCCCCGAAGATGTTGCGAAAGCAGTTGTAAAAGCTATTACAACAAAAAAGCCTGAAATAGTGGTTCCTGCTTCGCCAGGGTTTATAACGCGACTTATTATGGTGTTCCCATTTTATTGCTGTTCCCATTATGAAAAACATTTTTAGTGGTACCCACATAAATAGTCCAATTATACTTAATTTCTAAAAATATATGCTATAATTACTCTATATAGTTTTAACGGTATGGAGGGTGCTCATTGACTAATACGGTTAATGGCAATAAATCTTTTTTTATTTCAAAGCAATTATAACATCATGAACGAGGCAATTATGGATTATCTAAAACTTTACCGACGATTTTATCTGGATATGTTGATCCATGGCAATGCGCTATCTGCAATTATTGGTGCACCGCTTACGGTATTATTCTTTATTTTACAAACAGAAATAACACTTTCCAACCTTCATGTGGTGGTAGTGCCGGGTATTATTGTTTTTGTTGTTGTTACATTAATGACGTATGTCTGGTATCAGTATTTGTTTGCTCCCTTCAGGTGGTTTTTTACTGCAAAAGCTAAAGGAACTCAATTTTCAGAAAAGCATGCTCTTATGCTTAAGGAGCGTATGAGCAGTGTAGCAGTGCTGTTTTCTCTGGGATTGATAGGTCAATGGACAATTGGGCTTGCTGTATTTAGTATTACCAGCGCATTATTGTATGGGCTTACCTTTGATCAATTATTATACCTGTGGTTTGGCGGTATACTATCGGTTGGGATTTCCATTCCTTTTGGATCGTATTTTATTTCAAAAACAATAAAACGATTAACCGATGATGGATTGTTTGATGAAGTCAAGAATGTGATCAGTGTAAAACCTGTAACAACATTTGGCTCACTTATTCCTATACTGACAGGTTCTACAAGTATGGTCAATGTTTTGCTGGTTATCGTGCTGGTAACATTTGGCATAGTACTATCGCATGGCTACATGAAAACCATGTTCGCACAAAATATCAATAGCATATCCAATCAAGCGGCGCATAAGCTGGATGATATGATTGATGGAGTTATCATTGATTGTAAACTGGTATCGTTGTTACCCGATAGAAACATGATAAACCGTATTGTATCCTTGAAAAAATATTATGCTGATTATGCCATTATTGAAAATGGTAATGTTACAACATCCGGAACGGGACGATATGATGCAATTATTGAAAAGGGGATGCTATCAAGGAAATCATTGGGTCAGGATGGTGAATTTATTACAAAGCCAATTGTATATGAAAAGGATAAAAAGGCATACGTTGTTATTGGTGACACAATAAATGGAAGGATATATGCTGGTTTGATTGCGGTTGATGCTATTAAAGAGCAAATCTTTAAGGATGTTACCATTGGAAGAACTGGTTATATATTTGTTACCTATGAGGATGGGAGTGGTTTGGTACATCCACAGATTGATATAACCAGCGATGCGTTAACTCATTATGAATGGAGTAAAAAACTCATAAATAATCATAATACTTTAATAGCATATAAATTTAATAATGACGACAACTATGGATATTGCACAAAAAGTGGCAGGGGCTTTTTATTAATAGCAAATATCCCCAAATCTGAGCTCAATGAATATTCAAAGTTGCTGGCACTGCTATCATTAGGGGTTGGTTTATTCTGGTGTGTTGTTGCTACAGTTATATTATACAGAACTAACCGTGGCCATTTAGAGCCATTGAAGAATGCGCGTGAGGTCATTAGCAAGGTTGCACAGGGTGATCTTACACAAAATCTGGATATTATAAAGGGTGATGAGGTTGGCATATTATCATCTGCTGTAAATATATTGATTAAAGAATTGCGCGAGGCGATAGCTCATATTATCAGGATATCTGATGAATTGGCTTCATCATCAACACAGATGTCACAGTCAATTACATCCTTTGCCGATAATGTTCAGAATGAAGCATCAACGGTAGAGGAGATTTCTGCTACAGTAGAAGAGATATCTGCGGGGATGGAAAACGTTGCCCGCAGAGCTGATGGACAGAATCAGAGTTTATCATTGCTCATAAATTTATTGAATAATCTGTCAACAACGATACAGACAGTAGCGGATACTATGAATGCATCGGTAAAAGAAGTAGAGCTTATTGCCGATAGATCCCGCGAAGGGAGCCAATCGTTAAATCAGATGAACAGCACGATGCAGGTGTTATCAAAAAGCTCTGCAGATATGAAAAACATTGTGAAGATTATCAATGATATTTCGGAACAGATTAACCTGCTATCGTTAAATGCAGCTATTGAAGCGGCACGAGCCGGTGATTTTGGGCGTGGTTTTGCTGTAGTTGCGGATGAAATATCAAAGTTAGCAGAGCAGACAGCTCAGAGCATTAAGGAGATAGATAATTTAATTAAGCAAAACAGCACTGAAATGACAAAAGGAACGCAAAATATTACACAGGCTATTCAGAATATTGGATTCATCATCAATGGGGTCAAGGATATATCAACACATATAGAACATGTTGCATCTGAAATGAAAGAGCAATTAGCTATCAACACCAATGTACAAAATATGATAGCCGATGTCCAATCCGGTTCTGAAGAGATAAAAAATGCAACTGAAGAGCAACGTGTTGCTATACTTGAAATTTCCCGCTCTATTACTAATATAAATGATCTATCGCAGAGCAATGCAGGTGCTGCCGAAGAGATGTCGGCAAATGCTACCAATGTTGAAAGCATGGCAGTACAATTAAAGGAAGTAATGGCATTTTTTAAAATCTCGTAATTTTATTGGTTGCTCAAAAGTTGCTACTAGCCGCATTGATGTTGATCCAACGGGGTGGAACTATCTGGCGATAGTTTTCGCCGAACTCCGATTCAGGATATCAAGTTAATGATTGAGATTCCGGATCAGGTCCGGAATGACAGGGTGATAACATGTCATTCTGAGGCGAAGCCAAAGAATCTCGTCGATTGGAGAAAGAATAGATTCTTCGGTCGCTACCGCTCCCTCAGAATGACAATGGGGCAAAAGTTCCCTTCGTCTTGCGAAAGGGAGGGGTTATGGGTAATTCAATTTTCAATGGAGTGAAACACAATGAGCTTATCATTAGGGATTGCAGGGTATCAACAAAGCGGTAAAAAGACATTACTACAACTGTTAACAGGTAATTCGTTTGACATGAAAAAGGGGTTAGGCGTTGCAACCATTCATGACCAGCGATTTCGTACACTTGTTGATATATATAAACCCCGTAAGGTTGCTCCTGCAACTATTAATATTTCTCTGATTGGTGATATTGACGATGACATTATAAAAGAAGGGAGTATATTCAATACTATAGCAACAATGGATGCATTGTGTGTGGTCATACGTGCTTTTACCAGTGATAGTGTATATCACATCAAGGGTAGTGTAGATCCATTCAGAGACTATGATAAGCTTATCAGCGAGTTTGTGCTGCATGATATGATGTTTGCTGAAATGCGCATAAACCGGTTGCAACAGGATAAAAAGAAAACAGCACAGCAAAAAGAACATGAAATAGCATTGCTTAACAAATTTTTGCAGCATCTGGAAAGTGGTACACTACTGAATGGCTTGCAATTATCAAATGATGAAATTGCTATTATAAAAAGCTATCCCTTCATTACCTTAAAACAATTAATTATAGTTTTTAATACTAACGATAATGATTCAGGTATAATAAACAAATTCAAAGCAATGTTTCCAGAACATGCCGTGTATGCCATTGCCATACCTGTAAAGCTGGAAAATGAGATAAATGAATTAGCCAGTGAAAAGGAACGCATGGAATTTTATGCATCGTTAAACATAGATGCGCCTGCCATAAACCTGTTATGCAATGCAATGATACATGCTTTAGGCTTACAGTCATTTTTTACAGTAGGGCAGGATGAGGTAAAACAGTGGCTTATACCTGAAGGGATAACTGCACCGGTTGCTGCAGGATATATTCATAGCGATATACAACGGGGATTTATACGGGCTGAGCTTATGCACTATGATGATTTTATTGTTGCAGGCTCTGAAGAGTTATTAAAAAAACAGGGGAAATTTCATTTAGCTGGTAAAGACTATATTATGAATGATGGTGATATTGTATCATTTCGCTTTAATGTATAGGCGGCGTCTGAATCATGAATGATATATTGAAGGAGCTTACTCATATACGGGAACTATATAGTGAAACAGGCGCGGTGGATACCATTATCACTAATGAATTTGTAACATGCATTTATAATTTTTTTGATAGTAACTATCGAAACCTTCCATGGCGCAATACCAGCAATGCGTATTATATATTGGTATCAGAGATAATGTTACAGCAAACTCAGGTTTCCCGTGTCATAGATAAATATAAAGAGTTTATCAAAATATTTCCAACAATTCATGCGCTTGCAGATGCAGACTTATATGATGTGCTTTCAGCATGGCAGGGATTGGGTTATAACCGCCGTGCAAAATATTTGTGGGAGTGCGCAAAAGCCATTATATTGCAGTATAATGGATTAATACCGCATGATATAATGGAATTGCAGAAACTGCCTGGTCTGGGGAAAGCAACAGCGGCTTCAGTTGCTATATTTGCGTATAACATACCAGCGATATATATAGAAACTAATGTACGGACGGTGTATATATATTCTTTTTTATATGATACAGCAAAGGTCAGTGATGCAGCAATTGCGTTGTTGCTACAACAAACAATGGATAGGCTCAATCCGCGTAAGTTTTATAATGCATTGATGGATTGTGGAACTTTTATAAAGCAGCATTATAATGCCTCACGCCATAGCGAACAGTATACAATACAATCACCTTTCAATAGTTCATTGCGTAAGGTTCGCGGCCAGATTATTCGCTACCTTGTTGATAAGAAAAAAGCGCGTAAAGAAGAACTTGTTATGTATTTAGATTGTGACCGCGATAAAATAGAAAAAGCGTTGCATTCTTTATGTAAGGAAAAGTTAGTTTGTGAAGATAACAACATATATACCATTTCTCGCTCATAGTAAACAAATATTATTGACATGCCATCGTAGATGTTGAATAACTACAAAATTAGATTATTTTAATTCTTTCATACTATATAAAGAGAGGTTGCCCATGCTAAAAAGATCTATATTCTTTGTTTTATTCTTTTTTATTATCTGTACTTCTGTTAATGTTTTTGCCGTTCCGGTAGCTTATCGTTCGTGGACGTATTTAGATTTAACAGCATTACTTTCGCCTGAATGGTCATGGACATTGTTATCAAGTCATAGCTATGAGTTTGATCGCAATAATGATCCAAAGGGCAATGTAGAAAAAAAGACTTTTTTTTATGAAGTTTTTACCGGTCCTACCTATACCATGAAGTTTGGTAATTTAACGGTTAAATTGCCATTATGGTATTATTATCAAGGATTCCCTATACGTTCTGCAGTTAATCCATCTGACCACGATAAATATTACTATTCACATAATATAGAATTTATGCCAACATTGGAATATAAAATTGGGAATTTCAAATTTTGGAACAGAGTCATTTTTCATAATAAGGTTTATTCGTCATTATATGATTCAAGTTCAAAGAACAAAGGATATTCGCTACTAATTCGTGAATATTTCAGAGTTGAATACAATGTTACCGATCAGTTTGCCGTTATGATAGGCGATGAAATTTTCCAGGGGATTATTGAGGATGATGATACCAAGGATATAACACCTTCGCCACTTTCTCCTGGTTTTGAATATGGTGGTTTTACACAAAACAGATTGTATATTGGATTCAGCTATAAATGTACACCAACCATTATTATTACTCCTATGTATATGTATCAAACACAGTACTTTGATGCTGGAAATGAGTTAACTGAAAAGGATCATTATCTGTTTACAACATTAACGTTCATTTTTAAAACATACTGATGCAATACAGCCCACGGGTTAAACCGTGGGCTGTATTGCTTTACGGTTGGTTGTACAGCGTCTATATCATTTTTATGCTTGCATTTTAAATCACAACAGTAGAGTTTGTTATACAGTAACTATCGCACAAAAAATAAAGGGAAGGACCCCATGTCATTTGATTCATTACAAAAGCTTTTTGAATTTGATGCTCTGTTGCATATGGTGATTGAACCCGCCAGCCGTTTTGAGCCTGTCAATAGCCGGCTTGTTGATTGTATCGAGGTTTATAAACCACGCGTAATAGTGAAGATTGGCCTGGGCAACCCTGCATATATTGAAAGCATAATGGAGCATTCAAAGGCATTAGTTGTTGTGGTTGAACCTTCTGTAACCGTGCTACAGTCGTTTTATAATGCATATGGGAATAAACAGTGGATGAACCGCCTGTATACTATAGCGGGGAATTTCAGCCAGTTCCCTGTTGATTATTATAAAGCAGATATGATTATATGCATTGATTGTCTGGATTTACTTGATACGGGCAGGGCAATTGATGAATTCAGACGTTCACTTCAATTTGAAGGGGTATTCTTTTATGCCGGGTTTGTACTTCCTAATGAAGATGCTGAAGGAATCTTTGATGAGATAGCTCATGTTATCAATCCGCTACATACGGATTATTACCTTGAAGATGATTTAAAAACATTTATGACACTCAATGAATTTGGTATTGTGAAGCTAAACACGCAGAAGATTAATATGAATATATTATTGCTTGCTGATTACCTGCAAACAAGAAGCAGTGAATTAGAAAAGCTCATTGAAGAACATAAAGACACACTTACTGCTCTTTATGATTTGCACAGCGATGGAACGGTAGTGTTACCTTACATGGTCGCAGCTTTTATACGGCAGAAACCTTCTCAAGAAGAAGCTCTATAGTATAATGGGTCATATCCTTCTTTGCCATTGTATTTTTCACTTTGTTGTTTCATATAGCCTAAATATGCCATTTCGTTAACTTCTAATCCACAGGTTTTGAGTGCTTTCACGACATCGTCAAAGTTGGGCGGACACCCTTTCACTTCCACCGATTCTTTGATGGTGGGATTATTCTTGTTGGCTTTTATGATGCAATTGCCCAACAACACTGTTTTATCATAACCAGGACGCGCCTGCATCTTTTTGCCATTTAAAATTTCTACTTTTGGAAGAGGCTGCCCTTTAAACGCAGACATCACCAGAATATTGCACATATTGGCAATTGGTGAGCAGCCCGAGCATAGCGTGTCATCGTATTTTGGCAACGCAACCCCTTGAATACCCATTTTAGCAAATGCGCCAGGGCCGGTGTTATCCGCTGTCCATGACCAATCCCACTTTAATGGCTGGATGTGATCTTCCAGTTTTTCTCCTTTCACTGCATAATCGCTCAGTACCAGCGATTTGTTATGTCGTGTCGCATAGGTTACAAAATGAGCTATATCAGATGGTTCATAGCCCATGACCTTTGCACCAATAATATCGGCAGCTAAAATATCAGTAGAAGCAATGATAATATCTTTTTTGTATGCGTTGCCAAAATGGAGGGCTCCTTTCTCCAGTGCATATATTCCATCAATAATGGTAAGTTCAGGTTTTACATAGTCAGCAACAAACGGGAAACAGTATTCTAAATTTAGCTGTGGGTGATGACAAAGTTTTTTTGATGATGCCTTAAGACATCCTTTCAAATTTTTCAGCCCCAGTGAAATTTTAGTTTGTCCATGAGTTTTTAATACAGGGAAGTTGATAAAAAAATCACACTCCAATGCTTCTTTTGCTATCATTAGATGAGTGGATGCATCGATGGAGCATTTTTCTGATTTTGATTCATTAAAATCAACAAGCTTTACTCCATAATGTGATGCTAAATCAGTATATCCCAATCCTGCAAAGGCTGCCATTGTTCCAACACCTTTTTTAACCTCAACCGAACCTTCGCCAATGGTAATATCGTTACATCCATATTCTTTTAAGATTATTATAAGGTCTTCAACCATCCTTGTTGTAGTAAATACACCATACGGAGCAGGAGGGAATAATTCATCCCATGCCACCAGGTTGGGTTTAATTAACACTTTATCACCGGGTTTTAACTTGCTAAAACCATCACATAATTCTATAGCCTGCTTTAAAGAATCAGTACTTTTGGAATATTTTACCAATGATACACTTTGCATGATAGCCTCCATTTGATTAAAAGAGCTACTTACTATAAGAAATAATCATGATAAATATGCAATACTTTTTTAAAAATCGCAAAAGTGAATATACAATTCCATAGCTTATAAAAATGCTTAACGATTTTAAGTTGATGGGCAGCAACTGCAGCAAATGAAGCACCAAATGCGTATGACCATACAATATCTACCTGTACCATAGTAAAAACCTCCTTATGGTAAAATATGTTGATTTGTTTTAGGTAAAGCACTTTGTTTTTGTTTACAAAATGCTTCTATTTGAGCTAAATATTTTGAGTTTTTACCCCTATCTATATATTCAGGCTTTTTTAGCATTTCTTCAAATTTGATGATGGTATAGTATGGATAGCTGTCGATTAAATGGTTTACGGCAAAAAGTGGAACGCCGGTAGGATCTGCATGAATAATATAAAAGCATTTTACCTTTTCCCTTTGCAATATGTGAGCTATCATATATGCTGAAACTTCATACATCCTGACAAATCCTTCAACTTGTGGGACATATTGTTCGCTTTCAGGTGGAAGTAACCCATAGCATAATACTTCAAATCTTCCATAGTCCCAATCTTTTGTAACCTGTGTCCGTACCACCCCATCCCTTGGCTTTAAAGGCCATGGCATGGCCGTGGCGTTGTGTATTATCATATCTTCATCATTGAATATTTTTATTGTTTCTGCTATGAAGCACTTATACATAAATTCTTTATAGGCAGGTACATCACGCACAAGCTGTTCAACTACCTCAGGCTTTACATACATGATTTTTTCTGCTTTTACCTGCACAATACCAGATGGCAACTTCCTTGTGTACAATAAAACATCATCTTTCTTTTTTAATAATTTCCAATCAGGGGCATATTCAATCCATTTGCTTTTTATATCATTACTGGCACATTCAGTCCAATCCTCATGTAGGCAGGTTATTTGATTTTGGCTGGATACAGCCGAATCATAGACGGGAATACATACAACTATTACAAAAAGTGGTATATACCATTTTAAGCATGTATGCATTGCAAACCCCCATAATACAAAATTGCTATTATAATACATGATAAGAAATCTCTTGTCATGTAAAAAGTAGAGGTTGCTAAATTTGTCCAATCATTAAAGTATATTATTTCCTATAGTTGCTTGGTTTTGATTGTGTAAATTTTTTAAATGTTCTGTTAAATGTCTTTAGATTTTCAAATCCCACTGCCATGGCAATACACTATACTCATCCGGGCAATCTATTTTTTGTACTGCACTTTCATCAATGTCATAGTTGTCGCAACCCGATAATGCAATGCTGCCGGCAGTAAGAGTTACAATAACTAAAATAACATACAGTGTTTTAAATGATGCGGTAATGCCGTTCATTTTCATGGTATGCAGCAGTACAGGTATTGATGAAAAGCAATATAGTATTATTTTATATAAGCTGTCAATTGCTATTATATCTTAATACTAAAAATACTGGTATAACAAAAGTAAATGCTTTCAATAGCAGTCGTCATCTCCCCATCCATTGGGGGGGATGATGGACCATCAAAAATTTCCACGGTAGTTATAATAACTATATCTTCTTTATTACAAAGTAATAATCTTTATTGACATTAATTATCAGTACTCTTACAATCATTGGCATATTGCTGGAGGATACACAATGAAAGCACGAATAAGCATCTCCCTTTTTCTTCTTGGTTTAGGCGGGCAGATAGCATGGGCTATTGAAAATCAATTTTTTAATACCTTTTTATATGACAGAATAATCCCTGACCCTAAGTATGTTTCCATCATGGTGGCGCTTTCTGCAGTCACAGCAACGGTTACTGCCATTATCATGGGGGCGTTCTCTGATTCAATTGGCAAACGCAAGCCATTTCTTCTGTATGGATATTTAGCATGGAGTGTCTCTATATGGGTAATACCAATGGCGGAATGGATCAAGCCGGTAATCGTCGCTGCATGGATGGTCATCATCCTTGATTCAGTTATGACATTTTTTGGTTCAACATCGTATGATGCAGTATACAATGCCTATTTAACCGATGTAACTACCGATGCCAACCGCGGGAAAGCTCAAGGGTTACTATCGCTTGCAACATGGATTGCGCTTTTACTTGTTTATGGCGCATCAGGGCAAATTGTAGAATCAATGGGATACTTTTTCTTCTTTGGTGCAGCCGGTGCGCTGGTATTACTATCAGGTGTTATAGGCGGCATTGCAGCAGTGGAGCCACAAAGGGCGATAGTTACCGATAGTAAGTCTATCGTAAAAAGAATAAGGGGAAGCTTAAATATGCAAGCACTGCGGCACAATAAAAATCTTTTGTATGTGTTGCTTGCTATAGGATTCTGGGGGATGGCATTCAATGTTTTTTTCCCATACCTATTGATTTACCTGAAACATTTTTTGAAAATTGATATTGCTACGTCATCGGTTATTATAGCAGTATCTATCTTTATTGGCGGAATAGCAGCTTCCATCCCTGCCGGCATTATTGCTGATAAAATAGGGCGTAAACCTGTTGCTATTTTTGCTGTGATATTAATTTCATTTTCGCTTATTGCATTTTCGTATGCTCGTTTACCGATAGCTATCGGCATATTAGCAACCTTATGGATAATTGCTCAGACAATATGGACAGTTGCTACAGGAGCATGGAGTAAAGATTTATTCCCTGAAGAGAGGCGAGGTGAGTTTGCAGGATATTTTACATTGTTCTATGTTGCATTTACAATGATACCTGGTCCGCTCATTGGGGCGATAGTTGCTGACAGATGGGGTATACGGGCAACCATTGATGGCAAACCAGGTATTATTCCAACACCTGAGATATTTGTTGTATCTGCTGTGCTCATTTTAATTACTATTATCCCGCTGTTATTTGCACAAGAACAATAGTAGTAATTGTGCTATTGGGTATTTTTGATATATTTTTCAATAGCATCAATGTCATCTTGTGACAGAGCGCACGGTGCTTTGTAATCTGCATTGATTTGTTTTGCTGCTTTGCCAACAACCTTCCAGAATATTCCAAAATTATCAATATTTGCTCTGGCAACAAACATAGGTCCTCTGAATCCTTTCATGATGCCCGGCATCTGCATATATCCCCACACCCCCGAAGCAAATTTATACCATTGAACAGTGGTTGGTGCAAAAGCCCACTCTACAGTTTTATACTCTTCAACTAACGCACCACCGTATGTGCATATTGCCCTGCCATCCTTATTTTCAATGGTAAGTTGAACTTTTGGCATTGAGTCACAATCTCTTCGTGACATGGCGAAAACCTGTTTGTTCCTCACCTGACCGGTGTATTTATTTTTTGTCAAAATCCAGTCATTGCCACCAACTGCTTTTGTGCCCAATTTTTGGGTCAGTTCACTTCTGTTCCATTCATCACAGACAAATTTTGTAAATTCAGGACTTAAAAAAACAATAGAATTGCTCTGAGCATGGGTCAATGAAACATTGAAGTAAAGAGCAATTGTAAAAAGGGTAACAACTGATAAAATGAAAATGAATTTTTTCATGGGTATCACCTCGTATTAAAAATTGTATTGGTATGAATTATAAGATATTTAGTTATTAAAATGTCAATAAAATTATTAAATAATAATAAACTATATATCTAAAATATTAAAAAGAAATAATTGTATGTACGATAGTTACTATCTATTATAATACAGTATTAATTTTTATATTTGATTTGACATGATTGGTTGCATACGATTACATATTCAAAATGAGGCAGACAGCACGACATGGTGCAATGCATCCAGAAGGCAACACAATGTAATTTTTTTAAAAAGTCATCCTGAACAAAGTGAAGAATCTCGCTGATTTGTGAACGAATAGATTCTTCGGGAATGCGTCCCTTAGAATGACAATGTCGAGAACGTCATCCTGAACAATGTCCTTAACTGGCTTCAGGATCTAACGTTACACATCTGGATTCCGGTTCACGCCCGGAATGCCATTGAAGGGATAATCATATTTTAGGGAGGCTGTCATGAAACGGTTTATCATGTACAGTATTGCTGGTATTATTCTTGTGATTGCAGTAAGTATATCATATCTGATAATAACAGAGTATATATTAATTCGTTTTCCTGTGCTGGTACAAACAAATCCTAAAATCACATTTATAATAGGAGATTCATATTTTCGTGAAGATGAAAAGGCGCAGTGGAAGATAGCGGTTGTTGGTCAAACATTGTATCAAGGTTACTGGGTAAAGACTGACCCCGATTCAAGAATGGATATTCGTTTCCATGATAACACCGCAATACAGCTATCAGAAAGTTCAGAGATGGCTATCGATTCATTAACAGTAAAAAAATTAGGATTACAGATACATACAGGATCGATGTATGGGAAGTTTGATAAGTTGTTTAAAGAACATGATCTCCATGTAAAAACTCCAACGGCATTTGCTGCAATACGGGGAACTGATTTAGGTTTTATGGTTGTTCCAGAATCTTATGGAAATGATAGTCTTATGGGACAACAAAAAAAATCTGCATATAACAAGGGCAAGAATAAAGGACAAACATTAAAAACAAAAGGTGCGACTCAAAATCCTGATTCAGGTGAAGCAGACTTGCAAACGCTGGTTTATTCTCTTTCGGGGATTACGGAGATATACAATCCAATATTTGATGATCAGAAGGTTTTGCTGTCATATCGCAATAAAGTCATCATAGGTGAAGAGAGCACACCAACAAATCCAGAAGAGTTGAGTGAGGATGAAATCAAAACGTTACAGGAAAAACTAAACTCAATCCATTTTGATGAAGTATTGTTAATTACTGATAAAATAACATTTAATTTTGGTAGTGCAGAAATACTGCCTTCATCGTATCCTGAATTGGATAAAATAGTGGAAATCTTAAAACAGAAAAAGGTTCGCGTAAGGATTGAAGGACATACCGATGACCAGGGTGATGCAGCATTTAATCAGCAACTTTCAGAAAAAAGAGCTGAGGCAATAAAAAATTATCTTGTTACGAAAGGGCTTGATCCTGAGCGTTTTGAAACAGTGGGGTTTGGTGAATCAAAACCAATAGCTGACAATAAAAATGAGGTTGGCAGGTCACAAAATAGACGAGTTGAGTTCCTTATCATAGAAAAATAAAAAAACCGTGCTCAATTTTTATTTGACAACAATACACCTTCCAATAGTGTTGCTATCGGAAGGTTGTCCGAGTGGTCTATGGAGGCGGTCTTGAAAACCGTTGGGTGAAAGCCCCGGGGGTTCGAATCCCTCACCTTCCGAATAACGGAGAGATGCCCGAGAGGCCGAAGGGGACGGTTTGCTAAACCGTTGTACTGGAAACGGTACCGAGGGTTCGAATCCCTCTCTCTCCGAATGGGGAAATTACACTATTACAGCTTACAGATAGCCAAGTACAGTAAAAAACTCTACGCACAATTTATGCACTATTATGCTGTGGTTAAGCAATTTTGCTTTGAACACAAACAGCAGATTATTGCATCTATTGCGTATATACCATATATCGGATGGTTGTATCCCTTATATGCCTGTGAAGGAGATGGAGTAATCCAGAAACATGCAAAGCGCGGATTATTATACGCAGGTGTATTTGTTTTTGCTGCTCTGGTTTTATTTTTGTTGTCATTTATACTGCCACGATCATGGCGCCTGCTCAGTTTTATAGTTACCATTGTTTTGTATATCAATTATTTTATTTACTATGCGATAGTTATTATTCATATATTCAATATCTGGAAAGGGAAAGATTTTTCTATACCAAAGTTTGAAATTTATCTTGAAAAAATTGAGCAGTATATATAAATATTATTGTATTGTTTTTATACATGCGTCCATAGCTCAGTTGGATAGAGCGTCGGACTACGAATCCGAAGGCCAGAGGTTCAAATCCTCTTGGACGCACATAAGCGATGTTTCATTACACCTTAATTTTTATGCCAAATATATACGTTGTTAAATCTTCAGTATCAACTGCTTTTTCAGTCAATTGTAATAACCCGCTCAATGTAAGTCACCATAGTTAATTTTTAAAATTTCAGGTGGGGGCCCCCAATAAAATTGGCAGCAGTGTATACCTTTAACCTTAAAAAAATCAAAAGTATACGAACGATTTTCGTAATATGATAGATAGTTATCGGTTAATGATTCTTTTCTGCGATGAATTACGTAGTTAAAAAATTCATCCAGCACAGTATCCACACAAAATTCAATAGCTTTGGCAATGGAAACCTTCCAGATTTTTTTAATATCAAGTAAAAATTCATATTCACTCCAGCTGATACATAGATGAAAACGAATCCATTTGATATCTGTATTTCTATCACGATAGGAGATGTTTTTAAATACCTGTGTTTTCCTTTTTTCTTTTTTTGCAGCATACTGAATGAGGTAACTAATAAGTTTGCTGACGGATACATCTAATATTTTTGCATAATGTTTGAGTACTATAATATGGTTACTTGATATGCAGGTAGTTGTTTCAAAATTCATAAAACCCCTCCAAAGTTGTATGTAGAAATTTGCTGATACTTTTAAGATTATTTTTATGTGATTAATGATTAAAAACTTTTACTGCTATTTTGCTATTACAAATGCATTGTAAAATTTTCTACACAGTCTCTTGATATAATTCAAAAGACTGTGTAATTAAAATTTATGTAAAGTATTAATAAATTAACTTTTTATGATACGGCATATTCTGCAACCTTGTCACCAACCTGAGTTGTAGTTAAGCCCATTTTGCCGGCAGCAAGTGACTTCATATCCCGTTGCAATACATCAATAACACCTTTTTCAATACGTGCAGCAGTCTTTTCTTCGCCTAAATGTTCCATCATCATCTGGGCGGCGCATATTGCTGCCAGAGGGTTGATAACATTTTTTCCAGTATATTTTGGAGCAGATCCACCAATTGGCTCAAACATGGAAACACCTTCAGGATTGATATTACCTCCCGCAGCAATCCCCATGCCTCCCTGTGTCATGGCGCCTAAATCGGTTATAATATCGCCAAACATATTCCCGGTAACAAGAACATCAAACCATTCAGGATTTTTCACCATCCACATGCAGGTGGCATCAACATGGTAGTAATCGCGTTTAATATCTGGATATTCTTTCTGTCCAATTTCATGAAATGCTCTTTCCCACAGATCATACACATAGGTTAATACATTTGTCTTGCCAACAAGTGCTAATGTTTTTCTTTTATTACGTTTGCGGGCATATTCAAATGCATACCGCAAACATCGTTCAACCTGGAAGCGATTGTAAATCATAATCTGCATTGCTTCTTCATGCGGCGTTCCCTTCATGGTAACTCCGCCTATACCAGTATACACGTCGCCTGAGTTTTCGCGTACCACAATATAGTCAATATGTTCAGGACCTTTATCTTTCAATGGTGTTTCAACATTTGGATAAAGCTTGATTGGACGTAGATTTATGTACTGGTCTAATTCAAAACGAAGTGCCAGTAAAATACCCTTTTCTAATATACCTGGTTTTACATCGGGATGACCTATTGCTCCTAAAAAAATGGCATCATGTTTTTTTAATTCGTCGATAGCTCCTTCAGGTAACGTCTCACCTGTTTTAAGATAACGCTCGCCGCCAAAATCATAATTGGTAAAATGGAGAGATATATTCTCAACTCCAGCAACAGCTTTTAATACTTTGACACCTTCCGCAACAACCTCCGGCCCGGTCCCATCACCTGGTATCACAGCAATGTTGTACGATTTTTTCATATTTATCTCCTAAAATAAAATTATGAGCCACTGTTATTTATGGCTTGACTCGTAATCTAAACAATTATCAGAAATCCTGAATCAGTATTCAGAATGACTATCACCAAATATTTTTACCCCATTTTGATGTCTATATTGTTGCCATCAATTCTTTAACAGTCATAATGATCCAATAGGGACTTTTCATAAGATTATATATTTCTATAATAATAGCACTCCGCTTAGAATTATAAAATTTTTTGATGCTTTGACTGCTGTAATAATACTATTTATGATAGTGTAGTACTCAATATGATTACTACTGTGTGATTATACTACAGTGGGGCATACCCATATTAATCAGAAATTTTTGTTATACATTTATTAGTACTGCGCAAGTTCAAGCTTTAACAATACGATGCAAATTATGCGCTGCTTGAAACATTGCATTTACTGTGTTGAGTAAGCTTGATTTGCAGCTAAAGACCAATACAGTGAGCTATCGCCAGATGTAAGCCGTATAGTGTTGTCAGGTCATAAAGAAAATGAGCAACCATTATTGGCAGCAAAGAGTTTGTTTGTATATACAGGTATGCCCATAGTGCTCCCCACAATGCTGCTTCAAGCCATGTGCCGGGACCCATTGACCAGTGAATGGCTACAAAAAGAAGCGTTGATGCAATGATGAGTATCCATTTATTTGATGTTATAAGACGAAGCTGATGTATTGCAATGCCACGGTAGATTATCTCTTCATAGATGCCTGCGGTGATTGAAAGGTACAGCGCATACAAAAAAACATACAAAGGTTTCCACCCTGGCAATGGGAAATACCAGAACGATGCAAGGGTAAATCCATAGTGTTTTTTACAATATTCCAGTGCGATAGTTAGTATGGCATACGCTACAAATATAGCAATAAAAAGTACTACACCCCATAGCCATTGTTTGGGCTGTTTCACATTGATGCCCAATCTTTCCCATGTAAACCACCCGGCATCATATGCAACATATAAAAGCGAGGTTTGCCAGCCAATGTAGATGATGATGTCAAGGATAAGATTAAGCTTTGTTGCATCTTTCGGAATAAGAGGCAGGTAGCAATCATTCAGCAATAGTGGTGTTGCTAAAATTAGAAGTCGCAGTGTAACGGTTATTATATTGTGCATAAAAAAATCTTATCCCCTTGGTTTAACCTTCCAGGTAAATGCTAACAGCACAATAGAGATAACAGTGCATGCAACGATGGAGTAGAGCACAATGTTCCATCGGGTAACAATATCGTATGTTGTGGCAAAGTAATCCAGAATAAAGCCAAAGCCTTTTGCCTGAACTGTCCTGCCAAGATATCCAAACATGCCAATAAAACCTGCTGCTGTACCTACAGCTTTTTTGTTGGTCAGGTCAAGCCCCATAACACCTAACATCATAACCGGCGGATACACAAAAAATCCAATGACCGAAAGCATTGCGTAGTAAAACCACAGGGATGGTTGCGGGTATACCACTATTGCAAAAAATGCCAGCACTACCGGTATCATACATAGCATACTTACCATGCCGCGCCGTCCCTGCAGTTTGTCCGAAATCCAGCCAAATAAAATTGTTGATGGAATGCCTGCAAACTCAAGCACCATAATGCTGAATCCACCCTGTGTGATGTTTGCTCCCTTTATCTCGCGTAAAAATGTCGGTCCCCAATCAAGCATGCTGTAGCGGGCAATATAGACAAAAAAGTTTGCAATGGCAACAACCCAGAGCAGTTTGTTTTTGAGTATATAATCTACAAAAAGAGTTTTTGTCGATAGTTCCTTTTCAACGTGTTCATGTGTTTGAGAAGGGTAATCGTTTTTGTATACTTCAACAGGTGGCAGACCAACCGATTGCGGTGTATCGCGCAGTCTGAAAAAAAGATATATGGCACACAGTATGGCGATAGCACCCGGGATAAAAAAAGCATTGTGCAGACCAAAGTGTTTTGCACAATAGGCAGCAAGCATACCGGCAACCCCTCCGCCAACATTATGTGCAATATTCCATAC
>Ga0116145_1000725_pt1 | contig 36709 bp, 27 predicted proteins | sample AD_JPNHG1_MetaG_FD_89747 | JGI IMG/M metagenome (GOLD analysis project Ga0116145, IMG submission 89747) | Active sludge microbial communities of municipal wastewater-treating anaerobic digesters from Japan - AD_JPNHG1_MetaG | ecosystem: Engineered > Bioreactor > Anaerobic > Digestate | place... | reverse complement strand
GAGACAGTTGAGATTGCTAAGGAAGTCGTGGATTGCGGATTGTGGTACCTTGCAGAGTACGAGAACGGTGAATTCAAACTCAATCACAAACCAAAGGAATTCACCAGCGTTGAAACATACCTGAAAAAACAAGGAAGATTCAAACATCTTACAGATGACGATATACAGATAATAACAGCGTCCCGTGACAAGAAATGGGAACATATCGAGAAGAACTTTCAGTTATAAGAATAGTTTATAACTCATCATAATCCTTTGGTATTGGACAAATGCAGAAATGTGCTGTATAATATAAACATACCAAACAGATATGAAATATATGAAAATATGGAGGATAAAACAATGAGCAGAGATATTAACAACAAATTCTGGGATGAGGAGCTTGAAACACAGCCCCGTGAGGAACTTGAAAAGAAGCAGCTTGAGGATCTTAAGGAGATAGTAAAATTCGCTTACGATAACGCTCCTTATTACAAGCGTTCATTTGATGAGGCTGGCGTTAAGCCGGAGGACATCAAAACTCTCAAGGATATTCAGAAGTTCCCGTTCATCAACAAGAAGACACAGCGTGATACTCAGGGCGTAGGTTCATTCCTTGGTGAGCTTGCAGCTGTACCAGAGGAGGATGTAGTATTTATTTCCACATCATCCGGTTCAACAGGCGTCCCTACAATGAGCCCATTCACAAAGAAGGACTTCGACGAGTTCCAGGAAACAGAGAGCCGTTGGTTCTGGCAGGTGGGAATGAGACCAAATGACCGTTACGTTCACGCTCTCAACTTCTCACTCTATGTTGGAGGACCTGACGTAATCGGAGCTCAGAACCTTGGAGCATTATGTATCTGGGGCGGTACTCTCCCCAGCGAAAGGCTTCTCTTTATCTTAAAGACATATCAGCCTACAGTAATCTGGACATCACCATCCTACGCATGGCAGCTTGGCGAGAAGGCTGTAAAGGCTGGCTACGATCCGAAGAAGGACTTCAACATCAAGAAGATAATCGTTGCCGGTGAGCTTGGCGGTTCGATCGATGCTACAAGAAAGGCGATCGAAGAACTCTGGGGCGCTGAGGTATACGATTTCTACGGCCTGTCAGATATATTCGGAGCCTGCGCTGCACACTGCGAATACCACGACGGACTTCACATTGCAGAAAACCACATTCTCGTTGAGACTGTTGACATACATACCGGTGAAGTACTTGAACCCGGTCAGACAGGTGAACTTGTATTCACAACTCTCCGCAAGCACGCTCGTCCTCTTATCAGATTCAAGACAGGTGATATCGGACGTATCGACATCACTCCCTGCAAATGCGGACGTACACACGGAAGGATCCACATCCTCGGAAGAAAGGACGATATGTTTATTGTTTCAGCCGTTAACGTATTCCCCAGCGATATCGAAGCTGTTATCCGTGAGCAGAGCGGTATAACAGGTGAATATCTCATCCGTATCTTCGAGAAGGATTTCACAAGCAAGTATGCAGTTGAGATCGAAAAGAATGCTGACAATACCAAGAGCGATGATGAGGTTGCAGAGCAGATAAGCGCAGCACTCAAGGCTCGTACAGGTGTTAAGCCTGCAAGAGTAGTAGTTCACCCTGACGGCGGACTGAATACACGTTCAGAGCACAAGTCCAGACGTGTTATCGACGAGAGAAATATTGACTATAGCATTTGATAATGTTACAATATATGGGGGCGATTGCTCGCCCCCTGAATTTTTATTTAGTTTGAGTTGAGAGTTTAGAGTTGAGAATTGAGAGTTAATGAATCTGTTTCACAGATCATTTTAAATAATATCGACGTAAGTCGATACCACAACTCTAAACTCTACATTCTCAACTCTAAACTTGAAGGAGAATTATTATGCCAGAACTTTCAAATCGTACAGCGACCTTTACTGATTCCGTTATAAGACGTATGACGAGAATTTCAAATAAATACGGCGCAGTCAACCTCTCACAGGGCTTTCCTGACTTTGAACCGCCCAGAGAGATACTTGACCGCCTTGCGGAAGTTACCCGTGAAGACTTCCATCAGTATTCCATAACATGGGGAGCACAGAATTTCCGTGAAGCACTTGCAGAAAAGCAGTCCCGTCTCATGGGAAGGAGCATAGATCCCAACGGCGAGATAGTTGTTACCTGCGGCAGTACAGAGGCTATGATGGCGGCAATGATGTCTGTAACAAATCCAGGGGACAAAGTAATAGTGTTCTCGCCTTTTTATGAGAACTACGGCGCAGATACTATACTTTCTGGAGCTGAGCCGATATATGTACCGCTGATACCTCCGTCATTCAGCTTTGACGCAGATGTGCTGGAAGCCGCATTCAAGCAGCATCCTAAAGCACTGATACTCTGTAATCCGTCAAATCCCTGCGGAAAGGTATTCACACTTGAAGAATTGCAGATAATTGCTGATCTTGCTAAGAAGTATGACACATTCGTTATTACAGACGAGGTGTATGAGCATATAGTTTATGCACCTCATAAGCATATTTATTTTGCAAGCCTTCCTGGTATGTGGGAGAGAACTATTTCCTGCTCATCCCTCTCCAAGACCTATTCTATAACCGGCTGGAGACTTGGCTATGTAATAGCTCCTCCACATATTATCGATACAGTGAAGAAGGTACATGATTTTCTTACAGTAGGAGCTGCTGCCCCATTGCAGGAAGCTGCCGTTACCGGGCTTCGCTTCGGTGATGACTACTACAAGTGGCTTCAGGACAAGTACACTGAAAAGCGTGATCTTTTCCTGAAGGGACTTGACGATATCGGCATACAGCACACTATTCCGGAAGGAGCATACTACATTCTTCTGGACATTTCGGAGTTCGGCTATAAGAGTGACCTTGTATTCTGCGAGAAGCTTGCTGAATATGTTGGCGTGGGAGCTGTTCCCGGTTCAAGCTTCTTCAAGGAGCCTGAGAACAGATATATCCGGCTTCACTATGCTAAGAAGAATGAAACGCTTGAAAACGCACTTGAACGTCTGAATGATATCCGCAGGAAAATGCCCCGTGAATAAGTAATAAAAGATTTCAATAAGTAAGATCGCCTTCAGAAACGGCTTGTATCCGTTTTATCCGAAGGCGATCATTATTTATTCAGTTATGCAGATGTCGCCGGAGGATGTACTTATGTTAAGTTTATTTGTTCCGCTGCCGGCTATGTATTTGCTGTCTTTTTTACTAAGAGCCACATCGTTATCAAAGTCACCGGACGAAGTATCGATCTTTGCACTGAAATCAGCATTTTCCGGTACATAGACCTTGACATCGCCTGATGATGTATCAACATCTGTATCAGACGGCATATTGCTGAATCTGAGAATGATATCTCCGCTTGAAGAATCTGCGCTGACTGTATCTGCTTCATCTGCACGTACTTCAATGCTTCCTGATGAAGAAGAAGCGTTGATATCGTCTGCATTTTCAGAAGTTATATATATCTTACCGGATGAAGAATCTGCATCAATGGAAGATGTATCGCCGATCTGATCTATAGTTATGTCACCGGATGAAGATTCAACATCGAAGCTGTTTGCAGAAGATCTGATGATCTTTGTATCACCTGATGAAACGTCGATGTTTATGCTTTCGGCGGAAATATCCTCGATCAATGAATCTCCGGATGAGCCGTTGTAGTTAAGCTCATCAAGCATCATATCCATAGGTATATTGATAACAAGCTCCTTTTCGACTGTTTTAAATATGAAAGACTCACCTGATTTGCAGTACTGGATGCGGAGAACATCTCCATCGAGCCATGTATGAACTTCCTGCTCTTCTTTAAGATCAGTTTTACAGTTTTCGCTGACTGTAACAGTATTCTTATTATGTCTGGACACGGTGACGGATCCGGAGTTCCAGTTTATATCGAGTGACCTGATCTTGCTGCCGTCAATCTCACGATCACCTGCGGAGTATTTATCAGCATTGCTGTACTTTTCTGTTATCACTACACATCCGCTGAAGCAAAGAGTAGCAGCTGCTGCCATAAGTATAATTAAAACATTGATTATTCTTTTCATTTTGACATCTCCTTTTTATTCTTTGAATAAACGAATCCTGCTGCTGCGAAAATGGCTGATAATATGAAGCCTGCGATCAGAACTGTCCAACACAGAGTACCGTTTGCCTGTTCAGGGGTTTCATATGAAAAAGCCGGCGATGGGATGTAAATTTTGTGATTATAAAGAAAGAGTATGAGCGTATCTGAGAAGAAGAAGAGGATCGCTGAGAAAAGTATACAGGAAGCTGCTTTCAGGAGTCCGCTCCACTTAGGCAGGCGTATCAGAGCAAATAGTCCCCACATAAAAATAAATGGCGACAATGAGTAAAGTGCAGCGACTGTGAAGAAATGCTCTGAGCCTGATTTTAAGCCTATGCACAGCATCATAAGAATGTATGTCAGGGAGTATGTAGATACAAGCAAAAGACCTTTGTTGTTGCCTATACGCTTTGCAACAGGCTTTGCCTTAACAACAAAAGGCATAAACGGCACTGCCAGCCCGAACAGAACTGAAGATGCAGCTACAAAGAACCAGCTTCCGCCGGAATATATGCAGCAAACTCCCAGGAGAACCAGAATACTTGCGGTAAAGGAGAGTATTGTCCAGAGAAATTGATCCTCAGAAGCCATAAGCGGAACTACTATGAGCGAGGTCGGAATGAACATTGCGGCAAGAACGATGAAGAACCATGTCAGTCCTGCTCCGGTCGCAAGGTTCACGATGAGGCATATCAATATAGGGAGGGCAAATACTGCTCCGATTATACATCCGGCAACAGCGCTCCTCCTTTTGAAGAATTTAGCTTGGTTTTTGATAACGTTATCACGTTCCTGTGCAATGTTCGTATCGATCATAGGATCTTGCTGCTTCATTTCATCGCAGAGCCTACGGCATGGCGGACATTCATTAAGGTGCTCTTCCACAGCCTGTCTGGTTGATGGGCTGCAAACATCATCGATATACAGAGGAAGCAGATCTGCTATCATATCACAGTTATATTTCATTATTATTCATCCTTTCTTTCAGTTTAAGTCTGGCACGGTGATAGGTCACTCTTGCCCATGTTTCAGTTTTCTGGAATATAGCACCTATTTGAGTGAATGAGAGCTCGCCGAATACACGAAGTTCAAACACTTCCTTGTAGGGCTCTTCCATATCATGAAGCAGCATATGTATCCTGAATGACGTCTCAGAATCAGTGATACTCTGCTCGATATCGGTGTCGCTGTCTGCGATATTCTCGTCAGGCTCGTCCTGATATCTTGAAGCCTTTCGTGTGGAGTCTATGAAGATGTTTTTGGCAATAGCACAAAGCCATGAGGAGCACTCGGATTCTCCACGAAAGGCCTGTTTAGCAGTCATTGCCTTGAAAAAAGTTTCCTGAGTTATTTCCTGAGCTTTATGCTGATCCTTAACAAGTGTCATCGCATAGGAATAAACTTGCATATAACAGGTGTCATATAGTTTTTCAGCAGTTTTCTTGTCCAATCATCGCACCTCCTCTCTTGGCTTCTGTCAGTTAGACGTATGGATCAAAGAAACGTTACAAAAAATTTCAAAAAAATTTATTAAGCTAAAATAGGGCTGTAACAGACATGAAAGCCGGATAAAGACGATCTTAATAAATTATACCATAAAACAGCAGATATGTAAATTAAAAAAGCCACAGGTCAGACCTGTGGCTTTTTAAAAGTGAATATATCAGACACCAAACAGAAGCTTGTCATATGTTGGGAATGGATAGTAGTCCTCGGCGGTCATTGTCTCGGCCTTGTCAGCAGCGCTGCGGAGTTTATCCATTGCAGGGATCATAGTGTCACGAACGAACTCGGAAGCCTTGATTATCTCTGTAATGCCCTTGAACTTTGCGATCGCATCCTCAAGCTCAGTTGTTGCAGAATCCATTGCGTCAATGAGCTCAGAAAGATCTGTCACAAGCTTTGTCTCATACTTGCAGGCAGCTTTTGAAACGCTCTTCTTCACAGCAACTGCACTTGCAGTATCAGCAGCGAATTTTGCTACGGCAGGTATGATCTCCTTGCGGGCCATATCTGTCATAGTTACAGCCTCGATGTTGACAGTCTTTACATAGTTTTCAAGCATTATATCACGGCGTGAATATATTTCAGCCTCAGTGAAAATGCCGTGAGAAGTGAGCATATCAACGTTCTTCTTGTCGCAGATATGAGGCATAGCGTCTGCAGTGGTCTTAAGATTCATAAGGCCACGCTTTTCAGCCTCTTTTATCCACGCATCATCGTAACCGTTGCCGTTGAAGATAATACGCTTGTGATCCTTGATAGTCTTTTTGATAAGGTCATGGAGAGCATTGTTGAAGTCCTTTGCCTTTTCAAGCTTGTCGGCGAACTGCTTCAGAACCTCTGCAACAGCGGCATTGAGGTGGATATTTGCACAGGATATACTATTTGATGAACCCAGCATACGGAACTCAAATTTATTTCCGGTGAAAGCGAATGGAGAGGTTCTGTTTCTGTCGGTTGAGTCCTTGCTGAACTTCGGGAGCACATCAACACCAAGCTGCATTTTTTCCTTCTTAGTGCCGCCATAAGGCTTGTCTGCCTCGATAGCATCAAGAACAGCGGTGAGTTCGTCGCCGAGGAATATAGATATCACAGCCGGAGGAGCCTCGTTTGCGCCAAGACGATGATCGTTGCCTGCTGTTGCAACTGAGAGACGGAGCAGATCCTGATAATCGTCAACAGCCTTGATAACAGCTGCAAGGAAGAGGAGGAACTGTGCATTCTCTGCCGGAGTCTCGCCTGGAGAGAGAAGGTTCTCGCCCTGATCTGTGGAGATAGACCAGTTGTTGTGCTTACCGGAGCCGTTTACACCTGCGAAAGGCTTTTCATGTAATAAGCAAACGAGATTGTGTCGGAGCGCTACCTTCTGCATAACCTCCATTGTAAGCTGGTTGTGGTCGGCAGCGATATTTGTTGTATCATATATAGGAGCAAGCTCGTGCTGTGCGGGTGCAACTTCGTTGTGCTTAGTCTTTGCAAGTATGCCCAGTTTCCAGAGCTCTTTATCGAGGTCAGCCATATATTCAGCAACACGCGGCTTGATAGAACCGAAGTAATGATCGTCCATTTCCTGTCCTTTTGGAGGCATTGCGCCGAAGAGAGTGCGGCCTGTCATAATGAGATCCTTACGCTTTTTCCACATCTCACGATCAACGAGGAAGTATTCCTGCTCAGGACCTACTGAAGTCTTAACGCTTCTGACTTTGTCATTTCCGAAGAGCTTAAGGATACGCATTGCCTGCTTGTTAAGAGCCTCCATGGAGCGGAGCAGCGGGACCTTCTTATCCAGAGCCTCACCTGTATAGGAGCAGAAGGCAGTAGGGATATACAGTGTGCCGTCCTTGATGAAGGCGTATGATGTGGGATCCCATGCTGTATAGCCTCTTGCTTCAAATGTAGCACGAAGTCCTCCGGATGGGAAGGATGAAGCATCAGGCTCGCCTTTTACAAGCTCCTTGCCTGAGAATTCCATGATAACACGGCCGTCCGGTGCAGGTGAGATGAAGCTGTCGTGCTTTTCGGCAGTCACACCTGTCATTGGCTGGAACCAGTGAGTATAGTGTGTTGCGCCAAGCTCAATTGCCCAGTCCTTCATAGCAGCAGCAACGGCATCTGCAACTGAGATATCCAGCGGAACGCCTCTGTCGATAGTCCTCTTCAGTGATTTATACACTTTTTCTGAAAGTGTAGCCTTCATTACTCTTTCGTCAAACACCATTGAGCCGAAATATTCTGTTATTTTTTCCATAATAATTACCTCCTTGATTTATGCCTTAGCCTTAATTTAATGGCTGATAGCTGCTTTTATAAAGTCCGCAAAAAGTTTATGCGGTTTGTTTGGACGGGATTTGAATTCGGGGTGGAACTGCACTCCAATGAACCATGGATGATCCGGAAGCTCCACAATTTCTACAAGCTTCTCATCCGGGGATAGTCCTGCGATGTGAAGTCCGTTTGAAGTGAGCACTTTGCGGTATGCGTTATTGAACTCGTAGCGGTGGCGGTGACGCTCATAGATAAGCTCCTCGCCATAGATGCTGCGGCATTTTGAGTTTTCGCTCAGCTTGCATGGGTACAGTCCAAGGCGCATTGTACCGCCCTTCTGATCGATATTTCGCTGCTCATCCATGATGTCAATAACAGGGTAGGGAGTATCTCCGAACTCGGCGGAATTGGCTCCACTGAGATTGCAGACATTCCGGGCGTATTCGATCACTGACATCTGCATACCAAGGCATATACCGAAAAATGGAACATTGTTCTCACGGGCATAGCGGATAGTCTCTATCATTCCTTCAACACCTCTGTGACCGAAGCTGCCGGGAACGATAAGTCCGCTGCAATCCGCAAATATTTCAGCAGCGTTTTCTGCTGTGACCTCCTCTGAGTCTATCCACTTTATATCAACTGCGGCATCGTTGACGATACCACCATGACGTAGAGCTTCTGCAACTGAAAGATAAGCATCATGAAGCTCAACATACTTGCCGACAAGTCCGATCGTGATCTGCTTGTGTGCGTTTTCGGCACGGCGGACCATTTCTGTCCATTCTGTCAGATCAGGAGCTTTATCTTCAATGTTTAGATGACGGCAGACTGAATGAGCAAGTCCTTCATCCTCCAGCCACAGCGGAACTTCATATAATGAAGGTGCTGTCAGGTTCTGGATAACGTCCTCTTTGCGTATATTACAGAAGAGAGCGATCTTTTCTGCCATATCCTCCGGTATGCGTTTTTCGGTGCGGCAGACAATTATATCAGGCTGTATTCCGATTGAGAGAAGCTCCTTTGTAGAATGTTGGGTTGGTTTGGATTTAAGCTCCTCAGAACCAGCGATATAAGGTACAAGGGTAACGTGTATGTAACATACATTCTCACGGCCTTGTTCAGTACCGACCTGGCGTATCGCTTCAAGAAACGGTGTTGATTCGATATCGCCAACGGTACCGCCGATCTCAGTTATAACAACATCTGCGCCGGCTTCGTTTGCAGCACTGTATACTCTTTCCTTGATCTCGTTGGTGATATGTGGGATGACCTGAACTGTTCCGCCGAGATAATCTCCACGGCGTTCCTTGGTTATGACGTTCCAGTAGATCTTGCCTGTAGTGACGTTTGAATGTACCGACAAATTCTCATCCACGAACCGCTCATAATGTCCCAGATCAAGATCTGTCTCCGCACCGTCATCTGTGACGAATACCTCACCGTGCTGGAAAGGGGACATTGTTCCCGGATCAACATTGATATAAGGATCAAACTTCTGTATAGTGACCTTATATCCTCTCTGTTTTAGAAGTCTTCCAAGAGATGCCGCCGTAATGCCCTTACCAAGACCGGATACGACTCCGCCCGTAACAAAAATGAACTTTGACATTTTCATAATGCTCCTTGATAAACTTTTATGAAAAGTTTCCCGCAGACCGTGGGATCGTACAACTGATATTCAGTTTATCTGCGGGAGACTTTATCAGCTTGTTGTATAAAATCTCCGATAAATATCAAAGGGGTGCAGAAGTCCTCAGACCTCATACACCCCCTTGTGTATGGAATTAACATGATAAACGAAAAAAGAGAGCTACGGATACCATATCCGCAGCTCCCTTGCTGTTTACAATGCCATTATATCCCCTTGGCAGAGATTTGTCAATAGTTTTTTGTAAATTTGACGTATCGCACATTTTTATCAATTGGTTAGCGTATAATAACTGTAGAATTTCAACGAAAGTGCAAAAACTGCCGGTCTGCCTATTGACATTTCCGCTTTGAAGTGCTAATATATATGCAGGAACAAGGACGTTTGTGACGGGATAACTCCGTCATAAGCGTCCTTTTTATTATGCGTTACGGATCAATGGCGCTCCGTAACGGAAAGGCAAGTGAATGATATGGACAATTTCAGAGGTGAAGCCCCATACGAGCAGCAGGGACTTTATGATCCCCGTTTTGAACATGATAACTGCGGTATAGGCGCAGTGGTCAGCATTAAAGGAGAGCAGTCCAGATATGTTGTGGACAGTGCTCTGACTATAGTAGAAAAGCTGGAGCATCGTGCAGGAAAGGATGCTGAGGGAAAGACCGGAGATGGTGTTGGTATACTGATACAGATGCCATACAGCTTCTTTATAAGTGAAACAGCAAAGCTCGGATATGATATCGGCGAAAACGGAGATTTCGGCGTTGGTATGTTCTTCCTTCCTCAGAACGAGATGAAGTGCGGCCAGGCTATGAAGCTGTTTGAGCTCATTATAAAGAAGAATGGAATGGAGTTCATCTGCTGGCGTGAGGTGCCTGTAGCTGCCGAAATCCTCGGACATAAGGCGCTCAGCAGTATGCCTCGCATCAAGCAGGCTTTCATAAGACGCCCAGGAGATTGCGGAAAGGGCCTTGATTTTGACCGAAAGCTCTTTATCGCAAGGCGTGAATTTGAGCATTCCAACGAGAACACATATGTATGCTCCCTGTCAAGCCGTACTATAGTATACAAGGGAATGTTCCTTGTTGACGAACTGAGAAAGTTCTATACTGATCTTCAGAGTGAAGATTTCAAGTCTGCAATAGCTACTGTACATTCTCGTTTTTCGACCAACACAAATCCAAGCTGGCAGAAAGCACATCCTAACCGCATTATCGTGCATAACGGCGAGATAAATACCATAACAGGCAACGCTGATAAAATGCTTGCCCGTGAGGAGAGTATGACCTGCGAGTCACTAAAAAATGATATGCATAAGATACTTCCGGCTATAGATGTGAAGGGATCGGATTCCGCAAGACTGGACAATGCCCTTGAGTTCATGGTAATGTCAGGAATGCCTCTCCCGCTGGCAGTTATGATAACCATACCGGAGCCATGGAAGAACGATAAGACGATCTCCAAGGCAAGATACGATCTTTATCAGTACTATGCAACTATGATGGAACCCTGGGACGGCCCGGCGTCTATCATTTTCTCTGACGGCGAGATCATGGGAGCTGTTCTTGACAGAAATGGTCTTCGTCCTTCACGTTACTGTGTAACAAGTGACGGTTTCCTCATTCTTTCTTCGGAAACAGGCTGTATCGACATACCAGCTGAGAAGATCGTAAAAAAAGATCGTCTCCGTCCCGGAAAAATGCTCCTTGCTGACACAAAGCAGGGACGTATCATTGAGGATGACGAGATAAAATCCACCTATGCTTCACGCCAGCCATACGGCGAGTGGCTCGATAGCAATCTCGTCCGTCTCCACGATCTTCATATTCCGAATAAGGGCGTGCAGACATATTCCGCAGAGGAGCTGGCTAAGCTCCAGAAGGCTTTTGGCTACTCTTATGAGGATGTCCGCACAAGCATACTTCCGATGGCTGAAAAAGGAGCAGAACCAATTGCTTCCATGGGCAGTGATATACCGCTGCCACCTCTGGACAAGCAGTCTCCTCCGCTTTTCAACTATTTCCGTCAGCTTTTCGCACAGGTGACAAATCCACCGTTTGACGCTATCCGTGAGGAGATAGTCACTGACACAAGCGTATATATAGGCAAGGATGGAAATATTCTGGAGGAACGTCCTGAGAACTGTCATGTACTCAAGATAGAGAATCCTATCCTTACCGAGACAGATATGCTCAAAATAAAGGCTCTTAACAGAGAAGGCCTGAAAAGTGCGGTCATCCCGATAACTTACTATATAGGAACATCGCTTGAGAAGGCTGTTGAGCGCCTGTTCATTGAAGCAGATAAGGCTTACCGTGACGGAGCGTCCACACTCATCCTTTCCGACCGTGGAGTAGACGAGTTCCATTGTCCGATTCCGTCGCTGCTTGCTGTTGCTGCACTCCAGCAGCATCTGGTCTCCACAAAAAAGCGCACAGCCGTTGCAATGATACTTGAATCTGCCGAGCCACGAGAGGTACATCATTTTGCTGCGCTTCTGGGATATGGAGCCTGTGCTGTAAATCCTTACCTTGCCCATGAAACTATCCGTTCGCTCATTGAGGACGGAACTCTGGATAAGGACTTCTATGCTGCCGAAGACGACTATAATTCCGCAGTTCTTCACGGTATCGTCAAGATAGCCTCCAAAATGGGTATTTCAACGATACAGTCATATCAGGGAAGTAAGCTGTTTGAGGCAGTAGGCATTTCCCGTGAGCTTATAGACAGCTATTTTGCAGGAACTGTCAGCCGCATAGGCGGAATAGGTATCGCTGATATAAGCCACCGTACAGAGAAGCTTCACACCGCAGCATTTGATCCGTTAGGTCTTAATGTCAATGAGAATATATCAAGCGTCGGCAGTCATAAGCTTCGCAGTGGCAAGTCCGAGCATCTTTACACTCCTGAAACTATACACCTTCTTCAGCAGGCAGCCTGGACAGGCAGCTATAATACATTCAAGGCATATACAGCTGCGATAACAAGGGAGGATAATGAGCTGACGCTCCGCAGCCTCCTTGACTTCAACTATCCTGAAAACGGAGGTATCTCCATAGATGAGGTCGAGCCTGTGGAGAGCATCTGCCGCCGTTTCAAGACAGGAGCTATGTCCTACGGATCTATTTCTCAGGAAGCTCATGAATGTATGGCAGTAGCCATGAACAGTATTGGTGGAAAGTCTAACAGCGGTGAAGGCGGCGAAAGTCCTGAGCGTTTAAGATCAGACAAGTGTTCAGCTATCAAGCAGGTCGCTTCGGGACGCTTTGGCGTAACCAGTGAATATCTGGTCTCTGCTCAGGAGATACAGATAAAAATGGCACAGGGTGCAAAGCCAGGTGAAGGCGGACATCTTCCCTCAGGCAAGGTATATCCCTGGATCGCAAAGACTCGTCATTCAACGGCAGGCGTTGGACTGATCTCACCTCCGCCTCACCATGATATCTATTCTATCGAGGATCTGGCTCAGCTTATTTATGATCTGAAAAACGCTAATGACAAGGCTCGTATCTCCGTAAAACTTGTATCAGAAGCAGGTGTCGGAACAGTTGCGGCAGGCGTTGCCAAGGCAGGTGCTCAGGTAATACTTATTTCAGGCTACGACGGCGGCACAGGTGCAGCACCAAAGAGCTCCATTTACAATGCAGGACTTCCCTGGGAGCTTGGACTTGCCGAGGCACATCAGACATTGATGCTCAATGGACTTCGTTCAAGAGTTCGCATAGAGACTGACGGTAAGCTTATGACAGGCCGTGATGTTCTTGTTGCTGCACTCCTGGGAGCTGAGGAATTTGGTTTTGCAACTGCTCCGCTGGTAACAATGGGCTGTGTTATGATGAGAGTCTGCAATCTTGATACCTGTCCTATGGGAATAGCTACGCAGAATCCTGAGCTAAGGAAACGCTTCCGTGGCAAGCCTGAATATATCATAAACTTCATGCATTTCATCGCACAGGAGCTTCGTGAATATATGGCAAAGCTGGGTATTCGCACTGTTGACGAGCTTGTGGGACGCAGTGATCTGCTGAAAACGAAGAGAGAGTCTGCTATTGATTTCACAGAGATACTCTCACATAATAAATCAAATGAAAAGCAGCATTTTGATCAGGCAGATATTTTTGATTTTGAGTTTGACAACACTATAGATCGTCGTGTTATAATAAAGAAGCTGGGAAGTGCGCTGAAGAGCGGAACTCCAAAGAGCCTTTCTATTGATGTAGTGAATACAGACCGTTCTGTGGGAACGCTTACAGGTGCGGAGATAACACGCATACACGGCGAAAACGTTCTTGCAGATGATACCTTTAAGGTTAAATGTAACGGAAGCGGCGGACAGTCATTCGGTGCATTTATTCCAAAGGGCCTGACTCTTGAACTCTGCGGCGACAGCAATGACTATTTCGGTAAAGGTCTCTCAGGAGGAAAGCTTGTGCTTTATCCGCCGAAAAATGCTGCTTTCAGGGCTGACGAAAATATTATCGTTGGAAATGTTGCGCTTTATGGTGCGACCTCGGGTAAGGCATTCATAAGTGGTATCGCAGGCGAACGTTTTTGCGTAAGAAATTCCGGTGCTATTGCAGTTTGCGAAGGTGTCGGCGACCATGGCTGTGAGTACATGACCGGAGGACGAGCAGTAATTCTCGGCGGTACAGGCAAGAATTTTGCTGCAGGAATGTCCGGGGGTATAGCCTATGTACTTGACGAAAAGCATGACCTTTACACCCGTTTGAACAAAGCACTGGTATCACTTGAAACAGTTGCATCTGATATGGATATCGCTGAGCTGAAGGCTATCATCACCGAGCACGCAGAGGCTACAGGTTCAGAGAAAGCAAAGGCTATACTTGCTGAATTTGATCGCTATCTGCCTTGCTTCAAGAAGATAATACCTCATGATTACGCAAAAATTCAGAAAACTGTCAAATCTCTCGAACTGTCGGGAGTATCACACGAAAAGGCTGAGATAGAAGCCTTTGAACTTATCAGAAAGGAGGCGTGAGCCTTGGGAAAAGCAACAGGATTTCTCGAATTTGCAAGAACAGAAACAGCTGCAAAGGAGCCGCTGGAACGAATAAAGGACTTTAACGAGTTTCACGTTCCGCTCAGCGAAGAGCAGCGAAAGGAGCAGGCATCACGCTGTATGGATTGTGGCGTGCCATTCTGTCAGAACGGAAAAATGCTCTGTGGAATGGTGTCAGGATGCCCGCTTAATAATCTCATTCCCGAGTGGAACGACCTTATCTATCACGGTCAGAAGGAGCAGGCGCTGAGCCGCCTTCTTATGACAAATAACTTCCCTGAGTTTACCTCAAGAGTATGCCCGGCACTTTGTGAAAAAGCTTGTATCTGCGGAGTATACGACAGCCCCGTAACTGTCAGGGAGAATGAGAACTCCATAATTGAGTATGGCTTTGAGAACGGACTTATAAAGCCTCAGATACCAGCTGTAAGAAGCGGCAAACGAGTAGCAGTGATTGGCTCCGGTCCCTCGGGACTTGCTGCCGCTGATACCCTCAACAGACGAGGCCACAGCGTTACGGTTTTTGAACGCTCCGACAGAGTAGGCGGTCTGATGATGTACGGTATTCCCAATATGAAGTTGGAAAAGCATATAATTGAGCGCAGAATTGAGCTCATGCGTGCAGAAGGCGTAGAATTTGTGATAAACGCCAATGTAGGTGATAATGTCCCGGCAGATGAAATAATGAACAGCTTTGATGCAGTCGTACTTGCCTGCGGTTCCTCGAATCCTCGTGATATAAAGGCAGAGGGAAGAGATGCTGAGGGGATATACTTTGCAGTAGACTTCCTTAAAGCGACAACCAAAAGTCTGTTGGATTCCGGCTTGACTGATGGCAGTTACATTTCTGCGGAGGGAAAGAATGTTGTCATTATAGGCGGCGGAGACACTGGTAACGATTGTGTTGGAACATCTGTACGCCACGGCTGCAAGTCGGTGACACAGCTTGAAATGATGCCGAAGCTCCCTGACGAGAGAGCTGAAAATAACCCATTCCCACAGTGGCCGAGAGTATGCAAGACTGACTACGGTCAGGAAGAGGCAATTGCAGTATTTGGTCACGATCCACGTATCTACTGCACAACCGTCAAGGAGTTCATCAAAGACGAAAAAGGATGTCTTACAGCAGTAAAAACAGTAAAGCTTGAGTTTGTACAAGATGAGGCCAGCGGCAGAAGGTGCCCGAAGGAGATCGAGGGAAGTGAGGAGATACTGCCTTGTGAGCTTTGCCTTATTGCAGCCGGATTCCTCGGCTGTCAGAGCTATGTTGCCCAGGCCTTCGGAGTTGAGCTGGATCAGCGCACTAACGTAAAAACAGCTCAGAACAGTCATGCTTCGAGTGTCCCTAAGGTATTTACTGCGGGAGATATGCACATCGGTCAGTCGCTTGTTGTCCGTGCTATACGTGAGGGAAGAGATGCAGCCGCAGAAGTTGATGATTTCCTGATGGGCTATACGAATCTGAAATAAAGGAGGATAAAATGGTTTATACAGAAAATGAAATACTACAATATATCGATGAAAATGATGTCAAGTTCGTCAAGCTGACGTTTTGCGATCTACACGGCAGGCTTAAAAATATATCCATACTTTCATCCGAGCTCGCAGTGACATTTGAACATGGAGTACGCATTGCTGCAAAAAAAATATCCGGATTTGAAGCAGCAAACGGCAAGGACCTATTCCTGTTTCCTGATGCACAGACTATGACAGTGCTGCCATGGAGACCTCAGCAGGGAAGAGTTATTCGTATGTTCTGCTATATCAGGTACAAAGATGGTACACCATTTGAAGGAGACAGCCGCTATTTCCTTAAAAAGGCAATGAAAGCAGCCGTTGCGGAAGGTTACTGCTTCCGTTTTGGGACTTCCTGCGAGTTTACATTGTTCCGGCTGGATGATGACGGCCTTCCTACTAAAACTCCCCATGATTTTGCTGGATACTGTGATACAGCTCCAGATGATAAGGGAGAGAATATCCGGCGTGACGTGTGTCTTACTCTTGAACAGATGGGAATACAGCCTGTGTCGTCACGACACGAAAGCGGCTGCGGCCAGCATGAGATAGATTTCAATTCCTCATCTGCTCTTAAGGCGGCCGATACATTTCTCAGCTTCAAGTCAGCAGTGAAGTCTGTTGCGGAGACTCACGGAGTTCATGCAAGCTTTATGCCAAAGCCGCTGAGAGACGATAGCGGAAACGGTATGCACATCAGCTTCACTGTATTCCCCGACAGCGATTTCCTGGAGGAGAGAGGCTCCGAATGCTGTGACATAGTCAAGAGCGCTGCTGCCGGAATTATGGAGCATATCCGTGAGTTTACGCTGCTGACAAATTCAACTGTGAATTCCTACGCAAGACTTGGTGAGTTTACAGCTCCCCGTGATATAATATGGTCGGATGAGGAGGGAGCGCAGCTCATAAGAATGAATCCTGACAGCGATGATGTTTCTGTAGAGTTAAGAGCAGCGGACTGTGTTTGCGATCCGTATATAGTTCTTGGACTGATGATATATTCAGCGCTGGACGGAATAGCTTCCGGAGCAGTTATCCCGGAGAAAAACTGTGGTACAGAGCGCCTTCCGGAGAATCTTAATGCAGCGGCAGACGCTGCTGAACATTCGGAGTTCCTTAAAAAGTATATCCCTGGAAATATTCTTGAAGTTCTCATTGCTCACAGCCGTGAGGAGTGGAAGGAGTATACTTCTGCCTATGATAAGGGTGCATTTGAGGATAAGAAATATTTCAGCTCGCTGTAATGGAGGTTTATTTTGGAAAAGATACTTGTAGTTTCAAGTAACAGGAATGCCTCTGAAACTCTCCTTGATTTTTTCCGCAGCTCATTTAAATGTACACCGAAGATCGTTGAATCAGCCTATCAGGCTAAAACGATACTTGATTCTGACGCAATGACAGAGCTTGTAATGATAAACTCGCCGCTCCTTGATGAATTAGGAATAGAATTTGCCGAGTATGTTACTGAGAGCACACCGGCAAACTGTATATTGATGATAAAGGCTGATATGGCGGAAAAGCTTGGTGAGCGTGCTGAAAAAGCAGGCATTATCATCGTGGGGAAGCCCTTCAGCAAGACAGTGCTCTATCAGATAGTCAGGACAGTTGATGTTGCTGTCAGCCGTTCTGCCGAGCTGTACCTCAGAAACGTTCAGCTTGAGGAAAAAATAAACGAGATACAGACAATAGACAAGGCGAAATTCATGCTCATGGAATATAAGGGTATGACTGAGAGCGAGGCTCATGCCTATATCGAGCAATACGCAATGAATAAGCGGAAAAAGAAGAGTATAGCTGCTCTTGCTGTGATAGACAAACTCAGTGAGCAGTATCTGTAGAGGTGCGAAATGTTTGACACGATTCATGAAGAATGTGGAGTTTTCGGGATTTTTGAGGAAAAGACAGCTAATGTAGCTGCTTCAGTATATTTCGGACTGTATGCTCTCCAGCACAGAGGTCAGGAGAGCTGCGGTATAACGGTCTGCGACGACGGGGTATTCCGTCATAAACGTGCTGACGGTCTCGTTTCCGAGGTGTTTACCCGTGAGGAACTTGATAAGCTGGGCAGCGGAAATATGGCAGTCGGACACGTTCGCTACTCAACCACCGGCGGCCATAACCACAATAATATCCAACCCCTTGTTATACGTCATATCAAGGGAAATATGGCTCTTGTTCATAACGGCAATCTGGTCAATGCAGCAGAGCTGCGCCGTTCATTTGAGATGTCAGGAGCCATATTCCATGGTACATCTGATACAGAAGCGATTGCCTATTCGATCGTGCGTGAAAGATTGACCAGCAGTTCAACTGAGCAGGCTGTTGAGAAGGCGATGCCCTTCATTAAAGGCGCATATTCCTGCATACTTATGACTGCCACAAAGCTGATTGCTTTTCGTGATCCGGACGGTTTCCGCCCGCTGTGTATAGGCCGGACACACGACGGAGCCTATGTTGTTGCCTCTGAATCATGCGCCCTTGAGACTGTGGGTGCAGAATTCCTGCGTGATGTGGATGCAGGAGAGATAGTAGTTATCGATAAGGAAGGACTGCGTTCAATAACAACTAACTGCGGTAAAAAGCGTCATATCTGTATTTTTGAATACATCTATTTTGCCCGTCCCGATTCGGTTATCGAGGGGGTATCAGTGCATCATGCACGCCTGAAAGCAGGGGAACTTCTTGCGAAACACAGCCCTGTAGAGGCTGATATAGTAATAGGAGTACCGGATTCCGGACTTGATGCGGCTCTCGGCTACTCCAATGCCAGCGGCAATCCCTATGGGATCGGCTTTATAAAGAACAAGTACATTGGACGCAGCTTCATCCAGCCCCAGCAGGATCAGCGTGAAAACGCTGTTAAAATAAAGCTGAATGCTGTCCGGGAGAGTGTTGCAGGTAAGCGTGTTGTAATGATAGATGATTCCATAGTACGTGGAACAACGAGCGCACGGATCGTCCGGCTTCTTCGTGAAGCTGGGGCGAAGGAAGTTCATGTACGTATTTCATCGCCGCCGTTTCTGCACTCCTGCTATTTTGGTACAGACATAGATTCGGAGGAGAATCTCATAGCCGGCAAATGCAGTTCTACAGAGGAGATCGCAAGAGTTATAGGTGCAGACACTCTTGCGTATCTGCCGGTGGAAAGCCTTGGAGAGCTTGTGGATGATCGTTTCGGCTGCTGCAAGGGATGCTTTACAGGGGAATATCCTGTAGATGTTTCCGGTGCCGGAAGCAAGAATAAATTTGACGAAAAGATACACAAATGAATCAAGAAAAACACCCATGAAAATCAATTGCTTTTTCATGGGTGTTTTCTTATGGGGGATTTGAAACAATATTATAAATCTGGTCAAATAACACTTTGCACAATCCAGCTTACATTATGCATAATGGACTATTGACAAGCAGAATTATGATGAGTTATAATAATGCTAAGGTGGTGATAACGTGAAAAGGATAGGAGTTATTATACCAGCCATAACCGATAATCTGCAAAACGAACTGCTTGACGGCATATATACCACGGCCTCTTCCGCAGGCTGCGATGTTATTGTTCTGACGACTGCAACTAACGGCCTTGAATTCCATGTACAGAGCGAAATAATGGAGGGCGAGGAAAGCATATATATGCTTCTTGAGCGTGCGGAGCTGGACGGGATTCTGCTGGCATCGCAGTATTTCACAAAGGAAACGATCCGCCGGAACATTTCGGAAAAGATAAAGAAAACTGCCATTCCATGCATAGATCTTGGTGGGACAGAACTGGGCTTTGAGACTGTCAGTATCGCCCAGGACAAGGCCTTACACATGATGACGGAACACGTTATTAAAAAACACGGATGCCGGAAGCTGATATTCCTTGCCGGATTTGAAGGCAATCCTGATTCCGAACAGCGTATGAAAGGATTCATTCGTTCAGCCGAAGAGCACGGCTGCTCTTATGAGATAGTATATGGAGACTTCTGGAAAGCTCGTGCAGAGGAGCTTGCAGACGAGCTCCTCGATCACAAAAGGGATATACCTGATGCAGTAGTATGTGCCAGTGACATGATGGCAGTCACGCTCTGCAATGCACTGCTGAACGGTGGATTGTCTGTGCCTGAGGACATAATTGTCACAGGTTTTGATGGTCATATAAATGCACTGTCAAATTATCCATCGATAACTACTGTCGGCGGTTCTTCCTTTGAGCTTGGCCGTGTAGGAGTTATCCGGCTTATAGAAATGTGCGGCAGCAAGTCACCGGAAATTTATGACAACTGTACAAAGATAATATGCGGCGCAAGCTGTGGTTGTCTTGAAAGAATGAACGATTATGAGACCGCTGCTTTACAGGTACAGGAACAGATACGCCGTGACGCAGAAGCGGTTGAGATGCTGGAAATGCGTATCAATTCAGATGTGATAACAAGAGCTTCTCAGGTGGAAACTCTTCAGGAGCTTATAAATATAGCAGATGAAACCACACACACTATAAAAAATATAAGGCATTGCATCTGTGTATACTTCCTGACTGGGATGCTGATCCGGAACAGCCGGACAGCCGCACATTAAAGCATTATCCTGAACAGATGCTCTGTGCACTGTCAAAGCGTGCCTGGGAAAGTGGAAAGCGAGACGAGCTTTTCCCGACACATCAGATAGTGCCTGCACTTCAGCATCCTCACAAGCCAGTCCTGATGATAGTTCTTTCATTTCACGCTTCTTCGCAGGTATTCGGATACATGGGGCTTGAATACGAAAACGCCAACGATTACAAAGTATCGGTAATGCTTTTTAATCTTATGAGTTCTCTTGCAAATGGTATGCGTATACTTCGCCGCAAGCTTTACATTGAATATCTTCAGAAGAAGGTCGAGGAGGCCTCGCTGTATGATAAGATGACAGATATGCTAAGTAAAAAGGGGCTCTTGTTATATCTTGAAAAGCAGGAGCAGGCTTCTGTCAGGAACGGTATAATGCTTGTTACGATCTCCCGCCTGTCCGCTTCACAGCCCGGCAAAAAAAATAATCAGCTGTCTGACAGCTTCATGCAGTCTGAGCTTTTGCTGGCCAATGCGATACGTCTTGTATCAGGAAAAAATATGCAGGCTGCACGTCTTGACAAAAGCACCTTTGCTGTGATCTATCCGCTTTCAGAGGATGAATCTGCTGATAAACGGGCAGAGGAAATTATGATCCAGCTGGAAGTTCTCATAAGAAAAATGCAGGATACTGCCTCAGTTGTATTCCTTCCGGAGCCATATTATGTATGTGACTTTGCTACATCTCCGGCGGAAAAATGTCTTTCTGTACTCTGGGAGAAGCTTAGCAGAAATCAGCTGAAAGACAGAGGCTTTACCGGGATAAATCAACTGCGATTGTTAAGACGTGAAATGCACAAAGCGCCGGAGCTGAACTGGAATCTTGAAGTGATCGCAAACCGGTTGAATATCAGTAAAAGCTATGTGCAGAAGCTTTACAAGGAACATTTCGGAATAAGTTATATTGACGATCTGCTTGAAGCACGCATGGATATGGCAAAAAAACTGCTTAATACAACCGACCTGCGGATCAGCGAGGTAGCTTCGGCCTGCGGCTATCAGAATGCCACTCATTTTATGCGGCAGTTCAAAGCTAAGACCGGTGAATCGCCTTCTGAGTTCAGAAATAAAAAATGAATAAGTATATATTTATATTGACTTTTTAACAGAATCATGATATACTTTGTTCAGACTTGGCCGAAAACGCAGTAAGATTTTCAGAGGATGGGTTTATATGAATAATTTAAGGAGCGGTCAGTCAATATTAAGGAGGAAAGTGAAAAATGGATAACAATTCAACAAATCCGATTCAGGGCGATCCACAGGAACAGTCTCCGGTGACAGCTTCGGCTCAGCCGGTACAGCCGGCGGCAAAGCCTGATCCGTCACCGGCCGGCAATGTACCGGTGTCCGGCGGAGCAGCTTCCGGTCAGAACTCGCCTAAAAAGAAGAGTAAGCTGCCGCTTATTATCATTATACTGATCGCAGTGATCGGTCTGTGTATAGGTGGATATTTCTTGTATCAGCACCTTTCAGATGATGATTCCGGCAGTAAAAAGAGCAAAAAAACAAGCAAGGCAGACAGCGGGAATGTCGTTGACAGTGACAAGATTGATCTGACTGACTATGACTTTGTTAGCGAAGAACCAACAGAAGAATCTGTAGTTTATGATGGTCCTGAGGAGAGTTATATGACTCAGCTCAGCATAAGCCGTGATGAAAATGGTGATTTTGAAATGCTCAGCGGTACATTTGATGACATAATAACATCGTCAGATGATGCTTTGCAGTTTATCGCCGCTCATTCCGACAGCATCGGTGTCAAGGATACGTATAATGAGCTCAGTCTCCTTGAAGAAAACACCAGCGAGAATATAACTTATTACAAATTCAAGCAGCTTTTAAACGGGGTTACTGTTTACGGCAATGAGCTTATCGTTGCTGTAGATGCTGAAGGCAAGGTCGATTCTGTTTCCGGTTCATACACAGATGTAGATATCAGCACAACTCCTTCAGAATCTCAGAATGATGCGGAGCACGCAGCTATGCTGTATGCAGGCAAGGAGCCGCAGATACTTAGCTGTGAACTCGTTGTTCTTCCACGTACAGAAAGTGGAACTCCAAAACTGGCTTATGATATTGAAGTTACCGGCGAATCAAAGTCAGGCGAAGTATTTGTCGATGCCGGCAATGGCGAGATCATTGCCGAGAACAAGCTTTACTACGGTGCATCAGAGATTCTTGATGTTGATGCAAACGGATCAAAGTACCGTGTAGAACTTGAACAAGCAGCTATCGGCGGATACAATCTCTATGATCCTACAAGAGATATTACAATTTCAGACGCCGGAATGACTTCCCTTGCAACAGCCGCAGCATTTGATGGATTTTTCGGTGGCTTTAATCCGCTTTCGGCTGTAAAGACATCTGAAAATTCTGACGGAAGCGTAAAGCTTCTTCTCTATCCAAAGCTTGATCTTCTTGGTCTTTTGGAGCTGCCTACCCCGGGAAGTGAGTTCGATAAGGCAAATCTGTTAAACCCGAAGATGACTGAATATGCAGTCGGCTCATTGAGCAGTATAGAGAAGGCGTATGATTATTATGATATAATGTGCGGCTGGAAGTCCATTGACGGTAATGGTATGCCACTCAAGATCATAGTAGGTGCACAGGGCTCGCTTGCAGAGCTTTCAGGCAAGCCAGTTGTAGAGACAGGAAATAAATTCAAGGACATTGTTACTATCCTTACAGTTCTTCTTCCGAGATTAAAGGATGAAGAAAATGCCTGCTACGTAAAGGATTCAAATATTATTGTAGTCGGTGCGATAAATGAAAAACCGCTTGTCGGTCCCGGAATACTCGGACATGAGTATACCCACGGTGTAATTGACAATATCGCTCATCTTAAAGCAGATGTACAGCCTGCAACAGTAAATGAGGGATATGCTGATGTAATGGGATCAGTAATTTCCGGAAGCTGGGAATTCATGAAAAATGAAGTTCCGAAGTCATGGGACAGATATGATTCTGCGGTCAGAAGTGCGATAGATCCAAATGCGTATAGTTCCCCTGCAATAAAGGACACATCAGACGAATTCTACAAGGAATATCCAACTGATGAGCATCAGAATGCTTCTATTATTTCACACACAGCCTATCTTATGACAACAAAGGGACTGACAGATAACGAGGTTGCAGGAGTTTACTTTAACTCAATGTTCAGACTTGCATCATATACAACAATGGAAAGAGCTGCCCTCGCTATTATCAGATCAGGCAGCGGATTATGCTATACATCTGATAAGCAGAAGGCAATTGCTGAGGCGCTTGCTGAAACCAAAATGCTTGAGACTGAGGGAAAGATCACTATTAACGTTCACTGCGGCAATCGCTATATACCTGATGCAGAAGTGACGATAAACGGTAAGAAAGTGGGCACAACTGACGATAAGGGCGTACTCGTTCTTGACTATGATCCTGATTGGGTATTCTATGCAGATGTAAATGCATCAGCTGCCGGCTTTGACGGACTGACACAGACGGTGTCACTTCTTGGCGATGAGGAAACACTTGACTTTGACCTTTCCGTGAATGCTGATTTCGGCAAAACTCACGGAAGTGATGATGAAAAGAAGGGTGAATCCACAGGTGAAATGGTTACTGTAACGATCCTTTCAATGGAAGCAGACGGAACAAGCAGCCATGCAAAGGAACAGGCTCAGGAATATTATGTTCAGAAGGGCTCAAGGATCGATCTCCATAAGCTTGTTGACGCAATGAATGAGGAGATGAAGAAGATCGATGATCCGAGTATGGAGCAGTTCATGCAGATCGATATTACTACAGATGGTACCAAGATCTATTTCGACACAGGGATCATGCCTGTAGAGCTGTCCTACCATATTTATGGTTCTGATGAGGTATTTGACTTCAGTAAACCGATATATGAGGATGTGGTGATCGAGCCGGTAGTTGGTCTTGGCGGTTATGGCAGCTTCGGAGGTCAGGATCTTAATGATCTTGCGGAGGAACTGGATCGTCGTTTCAACGGCGGAGGATCCTATTGATCTTAAAATACCGGACTGATTTTGTATGTGCTTGCTATGAAAGCGAAGAGAGCAGTAAAAACTGCTCTCTTTTTTTACGAATACCATGTTAAAACGTCGTTTTAACCCATGAAAAATGTTGCGTATAGATAACACCCCTTGCAAAATTATCGGAAATGTGAGATAATATAGGATGAAGAAAAAACATGCAGTTGCTATTAAAACAAATATATCTATATAAATATCAGGATTTGAGAGGTTAATATGACTTTACAGCAGCTTAAATATATACTCGCCATTTCCGAGACGGGTTCAATGAATAAGGCAGCGGAACAGCTTTATATTTCTCAGCCGTCGCTTACATCATCTGTACGTGAACTTGAAAAGGAGATTGGAATAAAGATCTTTAATCGCAGCGGCAGGGGAGTTACCCTGACTAATGACGGAGCAGAATTTGTACAGTACGCCCGTCAGGTTGTGGGACAGTTTGATGTGCTTTCTGAAAAATACATAAGTAAGGGCAGTGTAAAAAAGAAATTCGGAGTATCGACTCAGCACTATTCATTTGCAGTCAAAGCTTTCGTGGAAATGGTAAAGGAATTTGATACATCAGAGTATGAATTTGCGATACGTGAGACAAAAACAGCAGAGGTTATCAGTGATGTAGCGTCAATGAGGAGCGAGTTAGGCCTGATCTATCTCAATGATTTCAACCGTAAATCTATAACGAAGCTGCTTCGTTCAAATGGACTTGAATTCCATACACTTACGAAGTGCAATCCATATGTGTATCTGTGGAAAGGACATCCCCTTGCAAAAGAGAAAAAGATAACCTTTGAACAGCTTGCAGATTATCCGTGTCTTTCCTTTGAGCAGGGCGATAACAGTACCTTTTATCTTGCTGAAGAACTTCTCAGCACAGCTGATTATCAACGCACGATCAAAGCGAATGACCGTGCGACAATGCTGAATCTGATGATCGGGCTTAACGGTTATACTTTATGTTCGGGCATAATCTGTGAGGAGTTGAATGGCTCTGATTACATAGCTGTTCCGTTTGAGGATGATTCCGATGAAGTAATGGAGATAGGATATATCACACTTTCAAATGTTATTCTGAGCGAAATGGCAGAGATCTATATTGATGAAATAAGAGAATATCTTGATCTATAAGCTGAACTGATCCGGGAAAAGGGCATAGCCGCAGGAAATCCACCTGCGGCTATTATTTATGATCCATATTTATTATTGACTTAACGCAAGCAATATGATAAAATAAAAACATAATTATTCTGGCAGGAGTGATGATATGGAAGAGAACTACATATACAGCGGCACAAAAAAACTGCGCTGCGGCTATACGACAGGCTCTTGCGCCCAGGCAGCATCCCAAGCTGCCGCTGAAGCACTTCTGACGGGCAGAAAAATCAAAGAAGCGGATATAGTCACTCCCAAAGGAGCAAGACTTCATATAGAGATCGTTAACTGCGAGATCAGCGAAGATCAGGCAGTCTGTACTGTTATAAAAGACAGCGGTGATGATCCTGATGTGACAAATGGTATCAGGATATGTGCTGCGGTTTCATTAATTGAAAAAGGCGTTGAGATAGTCGGAGGCCAGGGTGTTGGCACAGTGACGAAAGCTGGCCTGGATCAGCCTGTAGGGGCAGCAGCGATCAATTCTGTTCCCCGCAGGATGATAACTCAGGCTGTAAATGAAGTCGCAGAGCTTCACGAGTATTCCGGTGGTTTCCGTATCATCATTTTTGTACCTGACGGTGAAGAGATCGCTGGAAAGACATTCAATCCCCGTATAGGTATCATTGGAGGCATTTCCATAATCGGAACAACAGGGATAGTTGAGCCGATGAGTTCTTCCGCACTTATCGAGACTATCCGAACAGAGGCTAATATACGTAAGGCGGAAGGGCGGAAAGTTCTTATCCTTACAGTAGGAAATTATAGTGAACGTTTTATTGCAGAGGATATGCCCCAGTTAAGCGAACAGTGCATGATGTGCAGCAATTTCATCGGTGATGCTATAGATATAGGTATCACCCTTGGTTTCAGGGATATACTCATTTACGGCCATATCGGAAAAATGGTCAAGCTCGGTTCAGGTATAATGAACACCCACTCTTCATTTGCCGACGGCAGAATGGAAACATTGATGAGTTGCGGAGTTCTTGCCGGCGCTGACAGCGATGTGCTTTGCAGCTTGAATGAATGTGTGACTACGGATGCAGCCCTTGATATTCTCTATGAAAATGGCTGTGCACAGGAAGTTCTTCATATTCTTACACAGCGGATACATAATTATCTGCAAATTAGAACAAAAGGTGAAGCGAAGGTCGGGGCAGTTGTTTTTTCATACAAGAACGATCTGCTTCTGAAAACGGAATATGCTGACGAAATACTGGGAAAAGCTATGGAGGGATGATATGGTTCATTTTGTTGGTGCAGGCAGCGGAGCAGCCGATCTCATAACCCTGAGAGGAAAGTCACTTCTTGAAAAAGCAGATGTAATAATATATGCAGGTTCACTTGTAAATCCGGAGCTGCTTGATTATGCTCATCCTGACTGCAAAATATACAACAGCGCTGCCATGACTCTTGATGAAGTAATAGATGTTATGAAAAGTGCCGAAGAGAACAGTAGAGTAACTGTTCGTCTTCATACAGGTGATCCCTGTGTGTACGGAGCGATACGTGAGCAAATGGACCGGCTTGATGAACTTGACATAGAATATGATGTTTGCCCGGGAGTGAGCTCCTTCTGCGGAGCGGCCTCTGCGCTGAAAGCCGAATACACTCTCCCGGATGTTTCGCAGACTGTCATTCTTACCCGTATGGCAGGACGTACATCTGTGCCGGAAAAAGAGAGCATCGAGAGCCTTGCAGCACATAATGCAACGATGGTCATTTTCCTCAGTACAGGTATGCTGGAAGAGCTTTCTCAGCGACTTATTTCCGGTGGATACAGTCCTGATACACCGGCAGCTATTGTATACAAGGCAACATGGTCAGATGAAAAGGTATGCCGCTGTACTGTAGGAACACTTGCCTGTACAGCTGCTGAGAACGATATAAGAAAGACCGCACTCATTACTGTCGGCAATTTCCTTGGCGATGTCCGCTCACTTTCAAAGCTGTATTCACCTGATTTTGAAACAGAGTTCAGAAAGGCGAAGGAACGATGAAAGCAGCAATTATCTCGCTAACCGAAAACGGCAGAAAGCTTTCAGCAGCGATAGCTGAAAAGTCGGATCTTATCGAATCTGAGCGTTTCTGCTTTCGCACTCATTCTGACGCATCCGCAAATTCGTTCGATAATCTGAACAGTCTTATATCAGGGATCTTTAATCAATTTGAATCAATTATATTTGTATGTGCCTGTGGGATCGCAGTCCGGGCTGTCGCACCATATCTCAGATCGAAGGTTACTGATCCGGCAGTAATAGTTATTGACGACTGCGGCAAATTCGTAATACCGATACTTTCAGGCCATATCGGCGGCGCCAATCTTCTTGCCGATAGACTTGCAGAACTAATTGGTGCAAAGGCTGTTGTAACAACTGCGACCGATACAGGAGGACGTTTTTCTCCGGATAGCTTTGCGGTCGCAAATGATCTTATAATTTGTGATATGAAAGTTGCAAAAGCTGTTGCAGCAGCTGTCCTTGACGGTGAGTCAATTGGATTTGTAAGTGATTATGAATACAGGAATTTGCCTGATGAGTTGTCGGTTTCTAAAGAATGCCGCATCGGGATATATGTCGGACTTCAGGATGTCAAGCCATTCCCGGTCACCCTGAAGCTTGTTCCAAAAAACATTTATCTTGGCATCGGATGCAAGCGTGAAACAAAGTGCGATAATATTGAAAGGGCGGTTCTGGCAGTATTGTCAAGCATAGATATTGATATTGAAAGAGTCAGGAATGTCGCAACTATCGATCTGAAATCAGATGAAGAGGGATTGCTTGCATTTTGCAGAAAAAACAGTATAACGCCTGTATTTTTTTCAGCGAAGGAGCTTTCGGAAACTATTGGAGACTTTACCTCATCTGATTTTGTGAGGAGCATTACAGGAGTTGACAACGTATGCGAACGAAGTGCTGTCAGATGCAGCGGCGGAAAGCTTATACTGCGTAAAACAGCTTATAGCGGCGTAACTGTTGCAGCAGCTGAGGCGCCGGTAATTCTTGATTTTGAAAGGAAGATGTTTTGATGCTGTATGTTGTGGGAATGGGAGCCGGAAACCGTGATGGCCTGACTCTGGCCGCTGAAAAGGCTATATCAAGCAGTGAGCTCATAGTTGGATATACGAAATATGTCGAGCTGCTCCGCAATTTTTTTCCGGCAAAGGAATACTTTTCAACAGGAATGCGGCAGGAGCGAGAGCGGGTAGATGCTGCGCTCAAAGCTTCTTTAAACGGAACAGTATCCCTGGTATGCAGCGGAGATTCACAGCTTTACGGTATGGCAGGACTTGCATATGAGCTTGCCGTGAGCTATCCCGGAGTCGATATAGAGATCGTACCGGGAGTAACAGCTGCATTCAGCGGCGGAGCTGTACTGGGTTCACCTCTGACGCATGATTTTGCCGTAATAAGCCTATCGGACTTGCTGACACCTGCGGAAAAGATCAGAAAGCGACTTGAATGTGCAGCTGAGTGTGACATGGTGATAGTCCTCTACAATCCGTCATCAAAAAAACGTGCTGATTATATTCAAAAAGCTTGTGATATTGTGCTGAAATACCGTCCCGGAGAAACAGTATGCGGCTATGTCAGGAATATCGGTCGTGAGGGACAGGAAAGCCGTATCCTTTCTCTTTCAGACCTCAGGGAGACATCGGTGGATATGTTCACTACAGTTTATATCGGCAGTACGGATACAAAAGTCATAGGCGGAAAAATGGTAACTCCCAGAGGTTACATAAATGTGTAGGCTATTGATTTTCGGAGGCACTACTGAGGGGCGGCAGCTTGCTGAATTTTGTTCAGCAAACGGAATTTCAGCAGATGTTTCTGTAGCTACAGATTACGGTGCATCCCTGCTCTCTGATGATATAAATGTGCTGTGCGGAAGGCTTGATTCAGAGCAGATGACAGAGCTTATCCGGAAGGGGTACGAGATAGTTGTTGACGCAACACATCCCTATGCGGTTGAAGCTACAGAGAATATCCGCCGAGCCTGTTCAGCGGCCAGAACAAGGTATCTTCGGCTTTTGCGGAGAAGTACAGGATCATGCGGAAGAAATGTCAGGGATATGAGCGAGCTTATTGATATGCTGAACGATACAGACAGTATCATTCTCAGCACTCTTGGAAGCAAATCACTTTCAGCACTGACCGCTGTCAGGGATTTCAGCGAGCGTATCTGGGTAAGGATCCTGCCGGGGGAAGAAGCACTGGCTCATTGCCTTGGACTTGGCTATGACACGACAAAGATCATACAGGAAAAAGGGCCGTTCAGCGTTAGCCAGAATATAGAGCACTTGCGTAAAAGCAATGCAGGTATTCTTCTTACAAAGGAAAGCGGGACGACGGGCGGCTATCCGGAAAAAACTGAGGCAGCACGGATCTGCGGTGCAGAGCTTATAACACTTGAGCGTCCGATAGAATCAGGATTCGGCTTTGACGAGATAATCGATATCATTGAAAAGGAAATAAAAAAATGAAAGTTTACATAGTCGGAACGGGAATGGATGGCCGAAATACTCTCACAGCAGAAGCAAAAAATGCAATTGAAAATGCAGGTGTCCTCATTGGTGCAGAGCGTATGCTTTGCCCGTTCAGTGATTCCGGGAAGGAGCTCTACAACACTTATAAAACCTCTGATATAGCAAAGAAAATCAATGATTGCAGCTGTGATACCGCAGCTGTTCTTATGTCCGGAGACTGCGGATTCTTCAGCGGAACAAGAAAGCTTCTGCCTGTTCTTGAAGGACATGACGTTACAGTGATCCCCGGGATCTCATCTGCTGTATATTTTTGCAGTAAGCTTGGTCTGTCTTACGAAAATATGAAATTCATTTCTCTGCACGGCAAATCCTCAAATGTAGCTGTGTATGTACGTATGAATGAAAGATGCTTCTTTCTGCTTGGCGGAGAAACGACGGCCTCGGATATATGCAAGCGGCTTTGTGACTATGGAATGGACGATATAATTGTATATATCGGAACTGATCTCTGCTATGAAAACGAGGACATTATCGTCGGAAAAGCAAGCGAACTTACCGATATTGCCACAAGAGGACTTGCTGTGCTGATAACGGCAAACAGCAGATACCTTGGATGCCTGCCGTCTGCAATTGACGATGACAGATTCATACGCAGTGAGATACCAATGACCAAATCAGAAGTTCGCAGCATAGCATTATCAAAACTAAATATACGCAATGATTCTGTAGTCTGGGACATTGGCTGCGGAACAGGTTCTGTCTCTGTGGAAGCAGCATTTCGTTGCCCTGACGGAAAGGTATTTGCATTCGACAAAAAACATGAAGCTGCTGAACTAACATTGAAGAATGCATCTCATTTCGGCTGTGACAATATTACTGTCTCAGAGGGGATATGTCCTGATATTCTGGCAGATGCACCAATTCCTGACAAGGTATTTATCGGTGGTACATCCGGCAATATGAGCACTGTTTTTGACTGTATTCATGCAAAGAATCCTGAGGCAGAAATTGTTGTTACAGCAGTTTCGCTTGAAACATTGCATGATTCAACAGAATGTTTTGAAAAATACGGCTATTCACATGAGATCATACAGATATCGGTGACGAGGACTAAAAGGTTCGGCTCGCATACAATGCTTCAAGGGCAGAATCCGGTATATATAATAAGTGGGAGACGAAAATGAGACGAATCATTGTCGGTGGAACAAACAGCGGATGCGGCAAGACAACAGTAACCTGTGCGCTTCTTACAGCACTGAAAAAAAGAGGTCTTAATGTATCAGCCTTCAAATGTGGTCCGGATTATATTGATCCCATGTTTCACAGAAAAGCGATAGGCGTTGCATCACACAATCTGGACAGCTTTTTTTGTGGGAAGGATACTATTCTTTCCTTACTTTATCAGTATGGAAATAATGCTGATATTTCTGTTATTGAGGGAGTTATGGGCTTTTACGACGGCAGCTGCGGAAGTGCGTATTCCTTGTCCGAAATAACAGAGACTCCATCGGTTATAGTTATTGACTGCAAAGGCATGAGCGACTCAATTGGGGCAGTTATGTCCGGCTTTCTTCATTTCAGGCCAAATCGGATCTCCGGATTCATTTTTAATCGTCTGCCTGAGAAGCTCATCCCTCTTGCAGAGCGGCTTTGCAATGAATATGGCACGGAATATTTCGGTTGCCTTCCTAAAAATGATCTGACTATAGAAAGCCGTCATCTTGGACTTGTGACTGCTGATGAGATATCCGATATACAGACAAGGCTTGAAAAGCTCGGAGAACTTGCAGAAAAGCATATTCTGATCGATAAGCTGTTCAGCAGCTGCGATATTCCGCTTCCGGAGTTCAAGTCCTCGGAGATCAGACATTTTCTGGATCCACCTTCTATTGCAATTGCAAGGGACAAGGCGTTTTGTTTCATCTATCAAGAGAATATCGATATTCTTGAAAAAATGGGATGCAATATAAGATATTTTTCGCCGTTGAATGACAGTTCGCTGCCGGAGACTGACGGACTTATCCTAAGCGGAGGATATCCGGAGCTTTACGCCGAGGAATTGTCAGCTAACCGCTCAATGCTTGATGATATAAAAGCACATATAAAAAAGGGCTTCCAACAATTGCTGAATGCGGAGGATTTATGTACCTTCACAATGAACTGGCCTGCAAAGACGGCACTTTATATCCAATGGCAGGTGTTATAGATGGTAAAGCAATTCCAACTGGTAAATTACAAAGATTCGGCTATATCACCATGACTTCAAAGCAAGATAATATGCTGTGCAGCAGCGGCAGCTCATTAAAATCCCACGAATTTCATTATTGGGACAGCACAAGCTGCGGCGATGGTTTTCATGCAGAAAAGTCTGACGGCAGATCGTGGGATTGCTGTCATACAAGCGGAACACTATACGCCGGATTTCCACACATATATTTTTATTCAGACACATCTGCTGCAGAAAATTTTGTAGAAAAATGCATCAGCTACGGAGAGAAAAATGGGCATGATAAGCAGGATAATTCCGTCGGATAAGACGGCTTACAACGCTGCAAAAAAGCGCTGGGACAGCATAGCAAAACCCCTTGGCAGTTTCGGTATACTTGAAGAAATGGTACAGAAAATTGCGGCTGTACAGGGTACTGCCGATATAGATATATCAAAACGAACAGCTGTTATAATGTGCGGAGATCACGGAGTTGTCAGCGAAGGCGTTACTCAATGCGGCCAGGAGGTCACAGCCGAATGTGCCAGGGCTATTGCTGAGGGACGCTCAAATGTAAATGCAGTTGCGTCAGCTTACAACATTGCAGTTTTAGCAGTTGATGTTGGGATTGCATCTGATATAGAATGTGATAAGCTTATTCATCGCAAGGTCGTTTACGGCACCAAAAATATAACTATTGAAAGTGCTATGACATCGGAAGAAGTTGAAAAAGCGATCGCTGTGGGAACAGAGCTGGCGAGGGAGCTTAAAGAAGCAGGCACAAAAATAATCATATCCGGTGAAATGGGTATTGGCAATACTACATCTGCGTCTGCTCTTGCATCGGTAATCCTTGGTCTATCACCTGAAGAAGTGACCGGCAGAGGTGCCGGACTTTCTACAGAAGGGCTGCATCGGAAGATCAGTGCAGTCAGTCGAGCCATAGAGCTCAACAGACCATCTGTTGAACGTCCGTTAGAATTACTGCAAAAGGTAGGCGGTGCTGAGATTGCGGCAATGACAGGACTTTTTCTCGGCGGAGCATACTATCACATCCCGGTCATTATAGACGGTGTTATTTCGGCAGCAGCAGCTGCTGTTGCGTATATGATAGCACCTCATTGTGCTGATTATATGCTTGCAAGTCACTGCTCAGGCGAGCCGGCCGGTGAGGGACTTCTTTCATATTGCGGACTGAAAGCTCCGATAAATGCCGGATTAAGGCTTGGTGAAGGAACTGGCGGTGTACTGCTTATCCCGCTTCTTGACGGGGCAATATCGCTTTACAACAATTCTCACAGATTTGAAGAAACAAATATAGAAAGGTATGTGGAGCTGAAATGACAACTCTCATAACAGGCGGCTCAAAATGCGGAAAATCAAGTTTTGCTGAGAAGATGCTTGATAGTTTTTCCGGCAGAAAAATATACATAGCAACTATGCAGCCTTATGGCACAGATGCTTTTGAAGCCATTGAGCGTCACCGGAAAATGCGTAAGGGAAAAGGATTTGAAACCATTGAAAAGTACACCGATATACATGAACTGAAGCTCAATGACAGATGTGCTGTCTTACTTGAATGTTTGGGAAATCTCTGTGCCAACGAGATGTTTTCTGGTGATGAGATCAGCATACCGACTGATAAAATAGTAAACGGGCTCAAATCTCTTGCAAACAGTGTTTCTCAGCTAGTTATTGTTACCAATCAAGTGTGCTGTGACTGTATCAGCTACCCGGACGGCACGGAGAAATACATCAGTGTACTTGGAGAAATAAACCGCAGGATCGCAAAATATGCAGACAATGTTATTGAGTGTGTATATGGCGTTCCTGTTCTGATGAAAGGAGAGCTTCCATGCTGAAATCATTTTTTTCGGCGTTTCTGATGTATTCCCGTATACCAATGCCGAATGTAGAATGGAAAGAGGAGAATCGCCGTTATTCATTAGGCTTTTTTCCGCTTGTGGGAGCAGTAATTGGCACTATACTCCTGATCTGGCGGTATTTATGCACCGAGCTTGAGACCGGACAGTTTATTTTTGGAGCAGGAGCTGTATCCATACCGATACTTGTAACAGGCGGGATACATCTTGACGGTTTCTGCGATGTCACGGATGCACGCTCATCCTATGCCGACAGAGAAAAGCGTCTCGCAATAATGTCGGATCCGCATATCGGCTCATTTGCAGTGATCAGACTGTGCCTTTATCTGATAATTCAGACCGCTTTGTTTTCAGCGGTTGATTCAATGAAGCTTTCAGGTTTAATAGCCTGCGGCTACGTTGTTTCAAGAGGCTTGAGCGGAATTTCCGCTATAATATTTAGATCAGCCAAGAACGAGGGAACTTTACAGAGCTTCGTTCATCCTTCTCAAAAGAAGATAACCATTGCTATGCTGTGTTTTCTCATTTTACTTTGCGGAAGTGCTATGATAATAATGCAGCCTGTTGAAGGTGTTTCGGCACTTGTTATTGCGCTTATAGTCCTTGCATATCATAGGTATACATCCTACAGGGATTTTGGCGGGATAACTGGTGATCTTTGCGGTTGGTTCCTGCAAGTATGTGAACTTTCCATGCTTGCGGCAATAGTATTTTCAGAGAGGATATTACACATATGGTAATGATAACAGGCGGCGCATTTCAGGGTAAGACTGCATATGCATTACAAGATTTAGGAATAAAATGCGATGATATAGCAGACGGCAAAGAATGTGTTCCGGCAGCTTTAGGAAAAGCACGCTGTATCAGCAGATATCATGAACTTGTCAGGAGACTGGGCGATGATAGTATCTCTTTCACAGAGGAGCTTTGCAGATCCAACCCTGATGCGGTAATTATCATTGACGAGATCGGCTGCGGAATTGTTCCGATAGAAAAGAGTGAGCGCATATGGCGTGAAAATGTTGGACGGTGCGGCTGTATAATAGCTGCTAATTCAGAAAAGGTTATACGAATAGTATGCGGCATACCGACAGTTATAAAGGGTGAAAATGAATGAGGATAATATTCATACGTCATGGCATGACTGCCGGAAATATAGAGAAACGTTATATCGGCTCAACTGATGAACCGTTGTGCAGTGAAGGGCAGGATAAGCTCAGATCTTTGGATATACCAAAATGTGACGTTGTTTTTTGCAGTCCTATGAAGCGGTGCATACAGACCGCAGAGATAATATTCCCTTCTCAAAAGTTTGAAATTGAAGCTGGATTCCGGGAATGTGATTTCGGGAATTTTGAAGGCAGGAACTATATGGAGCTGTCAGGGGAGCCATATTATCAGAAGTGGATAGAAAGCGGCGGAAGTCTGCCATTTCCGAATGGCGAAGATCCTCTTGCTTTTAAAGACAGATGTACAGCCGCATTTGAAGGGGTGATCGCTGTACACAGGGACACCCCATCGATAGGATTCGTCGTTCACGGTGGAACGATAATGTCAATACTTGAAAAATACGCTGTTCCATACAGAGAATATTATGACTGGCATTGTGAAAACGGTCATGGATATATCTGCAGCTGGAACGGCTCTGAACTTAACATTATGGAGAAAATATGAAACTGATACTTCCGGCAATGCCTTTGATACTGGGATTCATTCTTGACTGTATCATCGGCGATCCATATAACATCCCACACCCGATAAAACTTATAGGCAGGCTTATCAGCGCCCTTGAAACAACAGTACGAAAGTATTTTTCCAACCTGCGTAAAGGAGGGATCCTGCTTGCTATGATCGTTATTATCCTGTCTACAGTCGTACCATTAGTGATCCTTGTTTTGTGCTATCATATCAGCGTGATCCTCGGAATTGCAGCTGAATCTATTTTTTGCTGCTATATGCTTGCTGCAAGATGCCTTTGCAAGGAGAGCATGAAGGTCTGCAAAGCTGCTGAATCCGGTGATATAGAGGCAGCACGGAAGGCTGTATCAATGATAGTGGGACGTGATACAGCAGTTCTTGACATGGACGGGATAATCCGTGCAGCGGTTGAAACTGTTGCTGAGAACACTTCAGACGGTGTAACAGCACCGCTTTTCTATATGGGATTTGGCGGAGCTGTCGGCGGATTTTTTTATAAATCTGTGAACACTATGGATTCAATGATAGGATACCGAAATAAAAAATACATTGATATAGGCCGATATGCGGCGAAGCTGGATGATATTCTTAACTACATCCCGTCAAGACTGACTGCAATATTAATGGCTGTTTCTGCGCCGATTTTC
>Ga0116145_1000722_pt1 | contig 36766 bp, 32 predicted proteins | sample AD_JPNHG1_MetaG_FD_89747 | JGI IMG/M metagenome (GOLD analysis project Ga0116145, IMG submission 89747) | Active sludge microbial communities of municipal wastewater-treating anaerobic digesters from Japan - AD_JPNHG1_MetaG | ecosystem: Engineered > Bioreactor > Anaerobic > Digestate | place... | reverse complement strand
TCGAAGAACAACCGAAAAAGATGGTTAATCAAGGAAATTTGGCGTCTGAAGAGCGGAAAAATGGTTGAATCGTTGGCCGAGCCGTATATCTGATAGGAGACCTGATGTAATTAGGAATCCTCGTAAGAAGGAGAATATATGTATTTGGTTAGAACCGCCATACTTAAAAGCGGAATTGAGGGCGATGGAACTTTTGCTGGGGAATTTATCCCCAAAGGAACGATAGTATATTTTTATAGTAGTGATGATACTTTTGTTCCATTAGATAGCCTTTTATTTTCATCTGAAGCTGAGAAAAATAGGTTTTTTAAATATCATGTTCAAGATGAAGCTGGCAATTGGCTGGTTAAAGAGGATAAAATCAACCACAGTTGCGATGCTAATATCCTTTCTATATATGTCGACGGCATCTACTGCGATATTGCCGTAAGAGACATTGCGGAAGGCGAAGAGATCACCATCGATTATGGATTATTCTACAGCTCATTTCCACAGAACGAGGAATGCAATTGCGGTGCATCGATTTGCCGGAAGAGGATCACTTCTGGCATATCGATGGATATTAAAACTTTAGATCTATGGTGTTCTCGAATCTCTGATGCAATAAGCCATATTTTTGAAGTTAAACAGAACTTATTTAATGTGGATGACGGGAAAGCCAGAGAACTGACAGCAGCAATAAAGACAAAATCCAGTCCCAGAATTTTCCGGCATGTCAAATTTTCTTTGATCTCAGAGGATAGCGCTTAAGGGTAATTGAATCTGGACCGCTTTTGTATCGGATCTCTTTTTCCAGGAAGTTCTAAGACAGATGCTGCCTGAAATACGATCAGGATATATAAATGCCGAACATTTGGGACTCTATACTGCGATAGAGAGGTCGCAATAGGAGCAGAAAAAAAGAACCATCCAACCCCCATTCGCTGGGCGCGGGGCTGCAGTCTGCGCCCGCATCTACACTATATCGCAGACGAAGAACATCTTCCCTACATCGCGAATGGGCTTGGTTTCAATTCCCAGCTCCAGGGGCTTCACCTCTACATGCTCGGGATCGAAGATATCAATTCCGCCTGCCACCTCTCCGATCTTGTATGAGCCGCTCTCCTCTCCGGCAACCTGAGCGGAGGACGCTCCTGCCGCAACCAGGGGAGCGACTCCTGCCATCTGGCTGATGGGCAGGCTGGATATCTGCCGGCCGTTTACGGTGCTCAGATTCTGGGGGCCTTCTGTTGCTCCGGGGTTGCCCACGGGGACGGGGGAGACGGCTGCCGCTGGAGCAGTGGTATTGTTCTGCAGGGTGCTGTTTGATATTGTGCTGTTCAGGCTGGCATTGCTCTCCTGGGCCGGGACGGCCCGGGCTGCCACCAGGAGCAGAACCAGAATGCCTGCTAAATATAGCTTATTCATGTCGATCGTCCAGAGGGACGGCCTGAAAGGATATCAATTTAACCTATCACACCCTTGCACAGCTCCCCGCTCTCCATATCCTCCCTGAAGAAGTCCTTCGCACTCCTCCGCCCAAGCGCAATGTCCAGCTTCCTTCTGGCGTAGAAGGGAGCTAGCCTCTTCATCTCCCCGGCGAACCATCTTGGATAGAGCTTCTTGACCTTGGTGTACCTCATCCACTCCAGATCATAGTATCGGGCGTTCATCTGCCAGGTGATGTACTGCACCTGCTCCTCTGAGAGGTGGCGGGTCTTCAGGTTGGCATGCAGCCCGTCGTACCTGGTAAAGTCGCTATTGGTGACGAGCCCCATCTCCTCCAGCTCCGCCCGCATCTGGGTCTTGGGATAGGGCGTGGATATGTAGAATATGGGAAAGTCCACCTTTAGCCTTCGCGCCAGACGGAAATTATCCCACAGATCCTCCTCGTCGTCATCCGGATTTCCTCCGATGAGGCCCGTGGAGACGATGATGTCGTTGTCGTGCAGATATTGAACCGCCTTTTCTGCATCATCGGACATCCTGCCCTTGCCCAGGAACTCAAGGTTCCTCCTGTTGACGCTCTCCACGCCCAAAAAGACGCCGTCAAATCCCGCCTCGCCCATCTTGTCCACCAGTGCCCGGCTGGAGGCGATGCCTGAGGCTGAGGCCTGGGTCTTGTACCGCAGGTGAGTGAGTCCGGCATCGATTATGGCCTGGCAGAGCCTCTCCAGCCTGCGTGGATTGAGGGTGATGTTGTCGTCAGGGAAGAATATGGAGCGAGCCTCGTGCTCCTCAGCATCCCTGATGTCCTCTATCACCCGCTCTAAAGGGAAGGCCCGGAAATGCCGGCCGTACATGAGATTGATGGAGCAGAACTTGCAGCCCTGGGTGCAGCCCCGGCTGGTCTCCACGCAGTCTATGGGCACATCGAAGCTGTAGAAGCCCCTGGTGATGAGCCGGGCATCACGGTTTGGCATGCGGATATCCTCCACATCGAGCAGCGGCCTTGGGGGATTGTGAACCATCCGTCCGAGGCTCCTGGAGTGATAGCTGAGCCCCAAAATCCCCTTTGGGCTCTTATCCTCTACCAGGGCTGATACGAGCTCTCTGAAGGTTGCCTCTCCTTCGCCCCGCACTATGAAGTCTATGAGGGAGGCATCAGCTCCGGCCCCAATCTCCTCTGCAGCAAGTGTCGGGTGATAGCCGCCGAAGACTGTAGTCGCCCCGGCCTCCTTGGCCATGCCAGCCAGGACAAGAGCCTCTTGATACTGAAAGCTCATGGCGGTGAAGCCAACCAGATCATAGCCGTTTAGCACCTTCCTGACGTAATCCCTGTGATCTTTGAGGCCGTGAATGTCTGCCACATGCACAGTGCAGAGGTCCTGGACATGCGCTGCCAGTGAGGCGAGGCCCAGATTGGGCACGCGGGCTATGCGGTCGAAATCAAGCTGCACCACGGGAGATGATAGCAGGAGTACCTTCATTTTGGCTCTCTTTTCAGCTCTCGCCGAGGGGGAGGAGCCTCAGCCCGGCATTCCAGTCGAACTTATTGGCCCTGTTGACATAGGCGGCCACCTCTTTTACCCCCGTCCAGCCGGCGTAGCGGTAGGCATTTTTCCAGACCCGGCTTGATGTGCGAACAGGCGCGTACCAGGGATGAACCTGCTTGAAGGACCAGTCCAGTATCCCGGGAAACTCCTCAGGCTTGATGCGCGGATGATTCCAGACCATATGCTTTCCATCGTAATTGTGATAGTCCTTATCCCAGATGCCGTACTTCTCCTCGATCTCCTTCCACATGGGCGTCTGGGGCAGGGGAGTGACGACGCAGATCTGTGTTATGTCCAGCTTCAGGGCAGCCAGCTTCTTGATGTCCTCGCGCAGGCTCTCCTTTGTATCCTCCTCAAAGCCGATCATGTAGTAGCCCACTGTGCCCAGGCCCCTTCTCTGCAGCATGTGCAGGGTCTCCAGGATGTCCTCAGTTCCTTCCTTCTTCTTTATGGCGTCCAGGCGCTCCTGGTGCAGGTTTTCTATGCCTATGGCAGCTCCTCCAAATCCAGACACCTTCCTGCCGTTCGTCACCCTCATCTCCATCCATTCGTCGATCTTGCCCCGCAGATAATCAGCCCGGGCCATGCATCCCCAGACCATCTCGTATCTGTTCAAAAGCTCGACCACCTGGTCGGCATGCCGCCGATTGCATCCGAAGTTCTCATCCTCTATAACCACCACATTGATGTTGTGCTTCTTGTAGTAGGCCAGCACCCTCTCGATGCTTTTTAAGGGGATGATATTGGGCTTATTGCAGAAGACCGGCGTCTGGCAGAAATTGCATCCCACAGGACAGCCGCGGGTGGTGAACATTACGCCGAAAACGTTCAGCTTGATATTGAAGGGCGTATTGAGGTATTCGATAAGCGGAGGATGAATTATGTCCTTGACCTCCCTGCCGAAGTATGGGGCCAGCTCCCTCTCTGAATAGCCGACGAAGATCCTGTCGAACTTATCATGCACTGCCGTGGTCAGAGCACCGTAATTGCCCGCCCAGACCTCCTTCACACCAGCAGTCCGGGCAGCGTCCACCATCTCCAGGGCCTCATGGGTCTCGCTCAGGTAAAAGGAGAGCCCTACTGCGTCCCAGCCCTCTTGCAATTTCTTTTTGTACTCCTCCCATGAGGGAAACTCCAGGATCTCCAGCTCGGGAATGTTCTGCTTTAAAAACCTGAGGCCGAAGGACTGAATGCGCGGCCAATAGAAGCGAAACCATGACCTGGTATTGGCTCCGATGTAATCGTACGGAGTGGAACCCGTTTTATAAACAGTTGTCAGGAGAACCCTGGGAGGCATAAACCAACTCTCCCCACCTCATCAGAGATTAAGGTTGCGATTATGCATAGCCGTCCGGCTGGGGATAGTGGCTCTCCTTCTCTCTCCTTTCTGCCTCGTCCCTCTCCATGATGTCTATCTCCTTCTGCACCCGGTTGAAGACCTCGGAGACACCGGCGTACTTTCCGGCAAACCATGCGCATGCAAAGATCTCAGCATTATTTTCATCGACGCCAAACACCGCCACCAGACGCGCAATCCACTCGCCGGGCGTCTTCGACTCAGAGAACGTCTCCCTCACAATCCGGGCAATCTCATCCGCCCTTTCTTTGGGAATGCCCAGGATCTCATAAAGCGAAGCTCTTGACATCATCTTCTCTGCACCGGCCCAGCAGGTTCTCATAGGCCCTGGCCGCCAGATCGCTTACATCTATCCCCATCTCCCCCGCTACCAGCAGCACCACTGCATCCAGCTCCACCAGCCTCTTCAGCGAATCCTGCTTCTCATTGGCGATGGCGATAACCTCCTTTCTGCTCATGCCGGTCCGGGAGGTGATGAGCCTGATCCCCTGATCCAGTATCCCCTCTTCACTGGCTGGCTTGAATCCCATGGGAACCTCCACAGCTTCGGCATCAAAGAGCGAATTTACCATATCCCCCTCCATCTTGACCATCCCTTCCGCCTCCGCCTCCCTCAGCAGGGCGCGCACCTTCTCGGGAGGCCCCCACTTCAGGTCGAGTGATAGGGCGAATATGAAGTCGCTGATCTTCAGGCTCTTCTTGCCCCGCTTCTTGAAGGGCGTGGCCACCAGAATGGATTTCTCCCGTTCCAAGGAAACACCCTCCTATCTTCTGGCGCATAACAGATATAAACTAGCCTGTTGAGACAGGACGGTTATATGACCGATAATGTGATGATGGAAAGGTTATTTATTCCTTTAAGAGAGCATTTATAAATGCGAAAGATAGGGGGACATTAACTTTAGCAAAATCCGGCGTATGCCATCGAGTGGTGTTAGATGAAGCCTAAATGCCTGATAGTGATCCTGCTCCTGCTGACTGCTGCCGGCTCTGCCCAGCTGACACCGGACAAGGAAAGGTTCGATGTTGTGCTCCATCCCGGCGAGATGGAGGAGAGGACTCTTGTGCTGACCAATACCGGAGACACGCCCATTTACGAGATTTCAAAGACGGAGATCAGCGGCAGTGCTGCTGACTTCATCTTCCTGAAAATGCCTGATAATATGCCTCTCATGCCCAAGGATGAGGCGGAGATAAAGATCTACTTCGCTCTGACGCCTGAGACAAAACCGGGCTCGTATTCCGGATATATTTACCTTCTGGACAGATCTCCCCCATCGCTGCCCATCAGAATAGACTTCGACATTCTCGCCATAGCCCAGGAGAGCTATGGCATAAGCATGACAATAGATGACGCCAAATCAGGGACCATTTCTGCCAGCGCCAAGGATATCGCTCAATTCGAGCTGGCAGTCAAGAACCTTGGATCATTCCGGGATGTGGCATTGATCGACTGCGGGCCTCTGCCGGAAGGATGGAACCTTCTCCTGCTTGATGGAGAAAAGGAGGTGAGCCTTCCCTATGATCTGCCCCTTGATCCCGGTACAATCCATAAATTGCAGCTTCAGGTGACTACAGACAATCCCGGAAAGAAGAGCAATGTCACCATAACAGCCACATCCCTCGGAAATCAGTCCAAGAATTCATCGGTCAGGGCTGAGGTGGACTTCGCCATAGAGGTCCGGGGATACAAGGTGGAGGTCAACATTCCCGAGCGGATGGTCGTCAACAAGACATATGACGGATCTTTCCAGATCATGCTGGATGTGAAAGAGAAGATAATGGTGGCCGTATCAACTCCATCCCAGCTCATGGTAATGCCGCTCGCCCAGGTGGTTGATGTCAGCCCGAGGTCGCCCGGGACGGCCAACTTCTCCATGCTGGCCTCAGAGAGTGGCAGGTATCCTGTCGTCTTCCGGCTTGTGGACTCCAACGGCATCCCCATGCCTGAGGAGATAACATACGTGGATGTAGGCGTCCCGGAGGGCCTTGCCGTCCTCTCTGGAGAGGACCTGCTCTACAGCACCATCGCATCAGCCTGCATTATGGGCAATGGGAGCTCTGCCGATGCAGTCATCACCTCTCCACCGGGAAAGCTCAGACAGAAGGACCTGGAGGCCCTCATGCACTACTCATCGATAGTGATTTTAGGCAACGAATCCATAGTCTCCAGTCAGGCAGAGAAAGAGCTGCAGGATGCCGGGATCAAACGCATACAGTCAGGCAGCATCTTTGAAGAGTGCTGGCTATTTGCAGCAGAGCTTTGGCGGAATGGAACCTCCGGGGTGGTCGTCGCCGGACCGAAGCCTGCAGATATATTCAAAGCCTATCAGGTGGCGAGCATGACCGGAATGCCGATTGTGATATGCGAAGGCGATGTCACAGCCGGCGCCAGGGCAGCCATCCTGGATATGACGGAGCGCAACATCACTCTCAGCGAAGCCATTGCAGTTAGCGATATAAAGGAGAGCTACATCCGGGCGCTTGAGGATGCAGGAGTCTCAATTGCGGCCCCGGAGGAGATCGCGAAGGAGTCCGCTCAGGAGGCTCTGCCTGGGCAGGTGGAAGGAGCATACCAGGCGAAGTCAGAGTCGAATGCCGCTTTGGTGGGCATTGATGGCAATTCAACTCTACAGCGCAGCGAGGGTGGGATGGAACAATGATGACAGGATGCTACTTTACGAGCAGAAGGGATGTTCTGATTGTGCGGCGGAGCCGGCTGCTGCTTTGCAGCCTGATTCTCTTCGCAGCATTTGTGTCTGCGTCTTCATCCTCTCTGGCTGAGGACGCAATCCTCCCGCCGGGAGTAAGGGAGGAAATGGACGACGTTATTTTGGTGGGGGCAGACGATTGGCATGAATCGATTGCAGCCACCCCTCTGGCCATCTGGACGCAGGATAATCATACCACGTGCATACCTCTGCTCATCCTGCCCCGAGCGGTGAACGCCGGAGAGAGAAACGGCTGGATTGAGGAGAGCGATCTGGAGAGGTATGGGAGCTCAGCCATCCTGGATACATTCAAATCCGCCAACATCAGCACCATAACCGTTCACGGCCGTGGCGAAAAGGTGAAAGGCCTGGTTCAGGCGGCCCATAAAGACGGCCTGCGGGTCTTTATCACTGCAACTTTGGAGATTCCGTATAAACAGGAGATGCAGGGAGATCCAGGTGAGATAAAGGAAGTTGCAGATGCAAGCCATGCCATGCTGCAGCAGGCCGGCCTCTCTTCGCCTTCTCCCGACGAATCAGGCATAGACAGAGGCCTTCTCCAGGTGGCGGATCCCGATATCGGAGGAAATGCAAGCCTCTACTGCCCTGCCAACCCGGCTGCCAGGGAAGAGCTCTACAACCAAATAGAGATGCTGATCGATGACTACAAGGCAGACGGGATAGTGCTCTACAATATCGGATTTCAGGATGAGAACTTCTGCTTCTGCAATGCCTGCAAGGAGAAGTTCTATCAGGATACCGGCATCGACCTCGGAAAAGTCAAATCCAGTAGCTTCAATCGGGAGAGGTGGAGCCAGTGGAAGCAGGACCAGATCCTGCAGATCGTCGCCTATGCCAGAAATATCACCACCGATCTGGGTCCTGTGGAGCTGGGCATGGCACTTGACAGCCCCTTCGATCGCAATCACGGATACAACTTCGCCGAGATATCGAAGACAACCGACTTTTCCATCATCTCTCCCCTCCCTGCTCAGGACGCCGGCCAGGCCGCAATAATCAGCAAAAAGCCGGTCTACATTCGTTTGAGCGATGATTACCTGGAGTACGTCATCTCCACACAGAATGTGGAGGGAGGCGTGAGATATATCGAGAGCCTGATATCGGCTGGAGCCGCAGGGGTTGCCTTCGAGTACAGTGTGGTCACAACCCCCGTCTGGTCGGAGCTTCTGCCGCCATCCAAAGCCAGCCGCTGGCTGCTGGGGCAGATAGGCGGAAGCTCTCTGGCCATAGGGAATGTCTCCTGGCAGAGCGGTGAGAGGTTGCAGGCCAATAACAGCTTCGAGATGGCGGAGAAGATCAGCCGCTACTGGAAGAGCTCGCGGGGAGCCGTGATTGCCGAGGATAGCTACAGCCCGGCTCTCTCTGCCGCTCCCATTGCCTCTTATCTGAACTGGCCGCTTCTCTATACCGGCAGATCTCTGCCCAATGAGACGGCGGCAGCACTGCAGCGCCTGGGTGCGGACAACGCCGTGCTGGTGGGAGCGGTATCAGATTCGGTAAAGCAGGATCTGGCACGGATGAATATCACCACGCTTGAGGGCAGCTCTGAGTTTCTCCTGGAGCAGATGAAGATGAGAGGCGACAGCCCGGATATGGTAGTCTACACCAACTCCCACGACATCTCCCTGCATCCCCCTTCGGCGGAGCCGGTTGTGCAGAGAACATTGATCGACGATCTCCTCGTCAGAACGGAGATGAGCCCCAGCCGCATTCCTGCAGAGGAGGCGGGAGAGACCGTGAGGCTCAACGTTACGCTTACCAATACCGGATTGAAGGCTCTGCGTGATGTCAGGCTGCTGGATATATTCCCCATGGGCAGATACATAAAGTGGCCCAGATCGGAGAGCGGCGAGGTGAACATCACCGATCCCTACACCGGAGGGCCGTCCGATGCCGTCAACTCCTTCCTTAACGGCTCCATGCTTCGCTGGAATATCAACAAGCTTGAGCCAGGCGACTCCTCCACCCTCAATGTGGATGTCCAGATTCTCTATCCAATGGACAGCGGCTGGCAGGACCGTCTGGATACAGGAGCTACTGCTGCATATGAGGGCTTCTCCTACAATCATACCCTGAATAATGTGGATGACTGGCCGGTTGTAAACCTGACATACCCCACATGGATCTATTCAGGCCGGACGAATATCACCTGGAACCTTGATCAAGAGGCCAGATATGCAGAGTTCAAGCTCTACAGTCCTGACAATAGAATTGCTGTGGTCAGGATCACCGACATAGAGCCAGATAAGCTCTATGAGGTGAGGGCACAGATGCTCACGCCCGGCAACTGGCACTTCAATATTGAGACCGGCGACGGCTATGTTCATAAGACCAGGAACTACACAATACAGGTCCGGTCCAATATCGAGGCCATGAATATCACCGCCTTCAGCCACACAAAGGTCCCGCGGCTCTCCCTGGTGGCGGCTCCCGCAGCAGCAGCCCGCAGGGCTCTGCTCTTTGATGCATCTGTCGACCCGCAGCAGATAGATCCGGCAAAAGAGGAGCAGAGGCTCAATGATATGGTAGATGGCCTGAGTTTGCAGCCCCATTATCTGATGGTGGTGGGCGATCCAGGCTCTCTGCCCCTCATATCAACCGGCATCAGGCAGAGGGCAAGCGATATCACTGAATATGAGATCTACAGGGACTATCAGCTGCTCCTCGATGATGAGAATTACAGCAGTGTGGCCGTGGGCCGGATCATGGGGCTGTCGGTCTATGATGCATCACAGCTTCTGGCCAGAACTCTCGCATACGACCGGCTGAACGGCTCCTGGAAGAGCAATGCTCTGGTCATATCATCGCCGCCCCTATCATTCCCCCAGACGCCTACCAGCCTTGCCATCAGAGACTATCTGATGGAGGCCGGGCTGAACGTCAAGGACCTGCGCTATGAGCAGGCCACATATCAGCAGGTTGTATCCCAGATGAATAACGGCCAGAACATCGTCAGCTTCATTCATCATGGCGATGAGAACTCCTGGCAGCTATCTGACTGGTCTATGATGGACTCAAGCCTCAATGCAGCCCATGTAAAGGAGATGACGCTCAGCCCCCAGACCACCACCTCTGGAGCCTGTGTCACTGTAAACCTCAAGGGTTATTACATCAATATGACAGGAACCAGAATGTATGTGCCTGTCAGGCTGGAAGACTCCATCGCCCTCGCGTTTATCCGGGCAGGCGCTGTCAACTATATCGGCGACTCATCCTTATCCTGGATATTCCTATCTGAGGATTTCTTTAAGAGGTTCTATCAGTCTCTGGTATTTGAGAATTCCACAGTGGGAGAGGCGGCTGTCGATGCAGACAACCTCTATCACCTCAAGTTTCAGGGAGCTACTGGCATCAAGGATATATCCGAATATGCCGAGATCCTGCCGGAGTGGGATGTATCGATCCGGGAGATGCTCAACCAGACTGCCTACATGAATGTCATACTGGGAGACCCCAGCTTCCGGCCGGCAATGCCAAGAAGCCCGCCTCTTCCCTACAGCACCAGCATAGCGGCTGCTGATGAAGAGGGAGAGCCTATTTTGGGGAATGCGACCGGCAATAATGAAAGCATAGAAAGCAGAGCTGGTGAAGGAGGACGGGAGAAGAGTCGCATCCTCGCATCGATTACTGCGAACAACGAGAGCGCAACAGACTGGGTCTACTGGGTTGAGACGGACAGCTCCAGCGGCGAGCTGAATCTCAATGCCCCTCCGGCCATCATAGCCGAAGTGCTCCTGCCCAAAGATGCCGACAGGGTCACGGTCAAGGAGAAGGAGAGCGGCCTTACCATCTGGCATGATGAGCATATCCGGGGCGAAGAGAAGGCTGTAATGTGGCCGGTCATAAGGCCGAGGCTTTCCGAGGAGAGGAGCTATTTGATCGAATATGAGATAGTACCCGGAGAGGTGCAGAGCATCAATGTCACAGCAGGCTGGAATGCCGTAGCCGTCTACCTGCAGCCAAAGGAGGCCTCCGTCGGCAGGTATCTCAATAGCAAGCCCTACAGGAGCATATTCACCATTGCCGGGCAGGGATGGGACTTCAGCCTGAATGAGGGAGGGATAGTCAATGTGACAAGCTTGCGGCCTGGCGAAGGCTATCTCATAGACAGCGCTGATAACTTCAGCATCGAAATCCCTGGCAAGCCCGTGGAGCTGCCCTACCGCATCGATCTGCATTCCGGCTGGAACCTGATCGGTCTGCCTGTGAATAAAAGCGTAGACCCCGGCAATATCACAGTCAATGCCGAGCACAAGAGATACAAATATCCTGAAGCGGCAGATAAAGGACTGGTCTCAGCCTTCATCTGGAGGTATGAGGGGGGAAGCTGGAGGCACCTGTCCGAGAACGAGTCCCTTGTTCCGGGGGTGGCCTATCTCTTCGAGGCTACGACCGAGGCCAAGCTCGAGTTTCGCTGATAGCCCCCTATTTTCTTTTTCTGTTCAGCTCTCTGATTATCTCACGGTGCATGGAGGCTATCATATCCCCCTGCATGCCTATGAGAAATAGCTGGAAGCCCACTATGATCAGAATGGCTGTGAGAATTGTGAGGGGGATGTGCTCGATCCGCCAGTAAAGCCAATCTCTGGCCACAAAAATGCCGGTGACAAAGCCCAAGAGGCCGGATATAGAGCCGAAGAGGCCATAGTAGAACATCGGGTTCTCTGTCTTGGCCATGCGGAATATGGTGAGTATGATCTTCAGGCCGTCCCTGAAGGGACGCAGCTTTGTCCTGGCTCCAGCCCGCCGGGGCATGTATGTGATCGGCACCTCGATTATGCGCAGCCCCTTCTTGACGCTCTCAATGGTGATCTCGGACTCGATCTCAAAGCCTGGGGTGGATAGATCCAGCCGGCGAATTCCCTCAGCGGTGAACGCCCTGTAGCCGGAGAGGATGTCGTAGAGGCGTACGCGATAGATGGCGGAGAAGAAGAAGTTGATGATCTTATTGCCGAGCATGTTCAGCCTCTTGAATGAGCCTCCATGCACATTGCCCAGCCGGTTTCCGATGACGTGGTCCGCCTTTCCCGTCAAGACCGGACCCAGCAGGCGGTCCGCCTCTGATGGAAGGTATGTTCCGTCTCCATCGATGAGGAGGATGTACTCCTCCTTGATCTCTTCGAAGGCCTCTTTCAATGCCTGGCCTTTGCCGGCCCCGGACTGGATGAATATGCGCGCCCCGGCTGCCCTGGCCCTCTCCACCGTGGCATCGGTGCTGTGGCCGTCGGCCACCAGGACATTCTCAAAGCCGAGGGCCTTGAACTCCCGGACCACAGCCTCGATGGACTCCTCCTCATTAAGTGTTGGGATGAGAACGCAGACATCTTTGTAGTTCAATCGAAGATCAGCTCCGGATGAATTGATATTCAATTCGTGCAATCAGATGAGGCGCTGTATCAGCTCTTCATAGCGCTTCTCTATCTGTTCAATGTCGCCTGAAGTGGCTTCAACGTATAGGCGGACGACGGGCTCTGTATTGCTGGGCCGGATGAGTACGCTGTAGCTTTCTGTGGTTATCTTCAGGCCGTCCAGGGTGTCTGGATTTTCGCAGGATAGCTCCTCTGCAAGCCTTCTCATGACCCTCTCCGGCTCCTCGCGAAGGCGGATGCTCTTTTGCCTGTATGGATAGTCCTCGATCTCATCTGCCAGCCTGGAGAGCCTTTCGCCCTGAGAGATGATCTCGGCTATGGCCAGGCTCATGGCAAATGGATCGTCTGAGTACTGGAACTCAGGCAGGAAGAAGTGGCCGCTGCGCTCCACACCTAAAACGGCATTCTCATCCTTTACCCGGTTGGCCACAAAGACGTCCCCCACCCTCTCCCGCTTGACCCTGATGCCGTCCCTCTGCAGCTCGTGCTCAAGAATCATTGAGCAGTCGAAGCCTGATATGACCAGGTCCCCGCGCCTGTACCTCCTCCGGGCGATGATGATGGCCACCTTCTCAGGAGGCAGGACTCTGCCCAGGTCGTCGATTATGATCCCCCTGTCTGCATCTGGATCAAAGCCCACTCCGAAGTCGGCCCCAGCCTCCCTGACAATGCGACAGGCTTCCCTCAGCGTCTCTTCTGTGGGTGCCGGGCCGCGTCCGGAAAAGAGGCCGTCCATTTCTCCGTTGATGACGATGGGCTCGATGCCCAGCTCTCTGTAGAATGAGGGCATAGTGCAGGCCGAGCCGTTGCCCATATCGAGGACTGCCCGCAGCGGGCGCTCGAGGTGTAGCCTGCCCTCCACATACTTCCGGTAGATATCGATGGCCGACGCAGCGGAACGATTCTGCACGCGGCCCTCGCCCCGGAGAAACCCACCCTCCCGGTAGTATTTCATGATTGAGGACTGCTGGTAGAGCAGGCCGTAGCCGTCGCCTGTTCTGAACCGCACGCCGTTGTACTCAGGAGGATTGTGGGAGGCCGATATGTAGGAGGCTGCCTTCAGACCCTCTGCCTTTGTGATGAAGCCTATGATGGATATGGGAATTATGCCATAGCTGTGCACCTCGCAGCCGGTGCTCAGGACCCCTTCTAAAAACGCCCTCTCCAGGGACGGGCCACTGTTGCGCGTGTCCCTTCCAAGAGATACCCTTCCCCCGCCGGCAAAGGAGCCGAAGGACTCGCCAACCAGCCGGACCAGCTCTTCTGTGAGATCGGTGCCGTAGACACCCCTTACATCGTAGGCTTTAAAGACTGTCACAAATCGCAGTTGACCCTGAGCATTTAAATTATTTTCCGTATGGGCCTGGCTAATAAATCTTATGAATCCCGTTTACCTTCCCCTTCAGAGCATCCAGCGTCCTGTCAAGCTCGGCTGTGATCCTCTTCAGGGTTTCGGGTCCAACCTTGATCTCTATGTCTGGCGGGGTGAGGGGCTCGCGGCCCACCAGGTTCACGAAAAGCTCCACCCAGTAGGGAGAGAGGTACTCCATAAGCTTCTCGCCTCTCATGAGGGTGAGAGCCGACGTCCAGGCTACCGGCACCACCTCCATATTATAGCCTCCTCCTCCGAGAGCCAGCAGCCTGCCCCCAGTGTACCGGCTGGAGAGATCGATGATGCGCTGGACAAGGTATGTGTAGCCGGTGAGGGTCATGTTCAGAGTTGTGAGGGGATCGGTGTAATGTGTGTCCACCCCCAGTTGGGCCACCACCACCTGTGGGGAGAACCATTCGAAGAGCGGCGGCACAATATCCTCGAAGGCCCGCCTGTATTCCTCATCCCCTGCGTACATGGGCATGGGGATATTGATGCTATATCCGAGGCCCCTCCCGGACCCCAGCTCGTCTATGAATCCGGTTCCTGGGAATAGATACAGGCCGGACTCGTGCATTGAGATGGTAAGCACATTGGGATCCTCATAGAAGATCTGCTGCACTCCGTCTCCGTGATGGCCGTCGATGTCGATGTAGAGAATCCTTTCAAAATGCTCCTCGAGGACGCTGATGGCCAGGGCAGGATCATCGAAGACGCAGAACCCGGAGGCCCTGGAGGGCATGGCATGGTGAAGGCCCCCACCCAGGTTAAAGGCGCTGCAGCCCTCGGCTGCTATGCGCCGGGCGGCATCGATGCTGCTGCCGGCCAAAAGGCGCGAGGCCTCCCAGATGCCGGGGAAGACGGGCGTGTCATCGCTTCCGAGGCCATAGGCCAGCTCAGGCTCCTCGGCCTGCACTGCAGCAATGTACTCCAGGGTATGAACCCTCTGCAGATCCGCCTCGGATGCAGGTGGCGCCTCTGCGCGGCAGGTCCGGTCGTCGATCAGCCCGGACTCCTCCATGAGCTTGTAGGCCAGCATGAGGCGGGCGGGATTGAAGGGATGCTCCGGGCCGAAGTTATAGGCCTGGAACCTGTCGCTGTAGTAAAGGTATATCATTATATATCATGATTGAATCATAAAGATTTATTTGTATCCCTTCTCCACAAGGCCGTCGCTCCAGTAGTTGTCGCATCTCTTGCAATAGTAGATGGTTTCGATTACTATCTTCTTCCAGTTTTCGGCATCAAGAGCCCGGCGCAGCTCCTTTTGCTCGCACTCGTTGCCGCATTTGGGGCAGAAGGGAACATAATGCTCCAAAACGGCCAGATCATCATCCGCCATAGCCTGTCCTCAACGGCCTCAAAGCCGGGCATGGCAAAAAAGCTGTCGGTTACCTGTCCTTGGCCTAGATCGAAAGAGGCTTAAGTGAAGGGGCTACAATGAGACCGCGTGCCCCTTGTAAGCCTGATAATTCCTACTAAAGACGAAGCAAATGCTGTTTGCGAATGTATACAGCGCGCCAGCAAAGCCTTCGATGAGATCGGCATAGAGGGAGAGGTGATAGTTGCAGATAGCTCCACAGACGGAACTGCCGAGATGGCCTCATCCTGCGGGGCAAAAGTTGTCAAGCCCGAAAAGCTGGGCTACGGGAATGCATATCTTGAGGGGTTTAAGCACGCGAGGGGAAGGTATATCGTGCTTATGGACGGCGATTTGACATACGATCCCGGGGAGATGAGGGGCATGCTCACACTCCTCGTGAGCGGCGAATGCGATATGGTCATCGGCTCGAGGCTGAAGGGGAGGATTGAGCCAGGGGCAATGCCGGCCCTTCATAGATATATAGGGAATCCATTTTTGACCTGGCTGCTCAATAGGCTGTTTTACACTGGGATATCCGACGCCCACTGCGGCATGAGGGCGATAACCAGGGAGTCGCTGGATAAACTGACCCTGAAGGCCGGTGGAATGGAGTTCGCCTCAGAGATGGTGATTGAGGCATCCCGCAAGGGCCTGAGGATATCAGAGGTTCCCATAACATATCATCCTCGCAAAGGTGAATCCAAGCTGAGCTCCTTTTCAGACGGGTGGAGGCATATACGCTTTATGATGCTTTATAGGCCGGTGCCCTTTCTTCTTGTTCCCGGAGGGGTCGCTCTCGCATTGGGCCTGAGCCTGGCCGCCGGAGTTCTGATGCAGGGCGGATCAAGAATGCATTCATTGATCCTGGGCAGCCTGTTGCTCATAATAGGCTACCAGATGCTCTTTGCAGGCTTTTTCTTTGGTGCATTCGGTGAAGCCTACGGAGCGCCTGGCAGGTCAAAAGTCATAAAAAAGCTAATGAGCTACCACTCCCTTGAGAGGGAGATGATTGTCGGCATCATACTGCTGCTGTTTGGCGTTGTTTTGGGGATAGATGTCATTCTAAACTGGAGGGCCTCTGGATTCGGCTCTCTTGATGCAGTCCAAAGCGCTATGATGGCAATGATACTATCAATTCTCGGGATACAGACAATCTTCTCGGGGCTGTTCATAAGTCTGCTTCTTCTGGGCGGTGGACAGCAAGATTGAGGCCAAATGAAGATCGCATACATCTACGATGCTGCATATCCCTGGATCAAAGGGGGCGCTGAGAAGAGGATCTATGAGATATCCCGCAGGCTTGGGGGGCGCGGACATGAGGTCCACTGTTACTGCATGAAATGGTGGGATGGCGGCGAGAGTCTCCTTTATGGGGGAGTATATCTGCACGGCATCTGCAGGCCAGTAAAACTATACTCTGGAGAGAGAAGGTCGATTAAGGAGGCTGCATACTTCGCCTCAAGGGTTCTCATCTCTATGGGCGATGGCTTTGATATCGTAGATTGCCAGAACTTTCCATATCTTCCCTGCTTTTCGGCAAAGCTTCTATGCGGCCTAAAGAGGCAGAAGCTGCTCATCACCTGGCATGAGGTATGGGGAGACTACTGGCATGAGTACCTTGGAGGGATGGGATATTTCGGCAGGTTTGTGGAGGTGGCAGCTTCAAGGCTCACAGACAAAAACATTGCAGTTTCTGAGAGGACCCGGCGGGATCTGGAGGAGCTGGGGGTTCGGAGGGTTCAGGTAGTTCCCAACGGCATAGATTTCGAGGGCATTGACAGGATAAAGGCAGCTCGCAAGCAGTCGGATATCATTTATGTGGGAAGGCTTGTCGCCCATAAGAATGTGGATCTGCTGATCAGGGCTGTAAGCCTGACCTCAAATGAAGTGCCGGACATAAAGGCGATAATAATAGGCGATGGCCCAGAAATGGAGAAGCTGAAGGCTTTGACCCGAGATCTAGGTCTTGAGAGGAATGTCGAATTCACTGGGTTTCTTGAGAGCTACGACGAGGCCGTAGCTCTGATGAAGTCCTCACGTGTCTTTGTGATGCCTTCGAGCAGAGAGGGTTTCGGCATGGCTGCACTGGAGGCGAATGCCTGCGGCCTGCCTGTTGTAACTGTGAACCACAGGATGAATGCCGTGTGCGATCTCGTGGCTGGGGGCACTGGGCTGATTTGTGAGCCGTCTGCTGAAGGGCTTGCAGCAGCTATCAATAAGACGTTGATCTCGGAAAGGAATGTTACTCAGTGCAAAGAAAAGGCGAGAGGATATGACTGGAAAGAGATCTGCGATCTTACGGAAGCAGTTTACGAGAGGTATTTGTGACATGAATGTGCTGTGCCTGTGCGATAGAGCATCTCGCCGAAGCTCACAGCAGCCCCATCTCCTCCATCATCCTTCAGTTGGCTCTCCGCACATCAAACCGCTCCTCGGCCATACTGCGGCTCGCCCTTCCCATCCGCTCTATCAGCTCCAGATGGACCCCCCCCATCGCATCTGCGAGCGCCTCCGGGTCGCGCGGCAGCGCCGGGAGCGTCTGTGGTGATCTCCGCTCTAGCCATCGCCTCCTGTGTGCTTGCCGGCGCATCACGAAAGGAGGTGTGATCTCTAATACCGAACCATGGATCCTGTCGAGCTTCTCTATCGATATCTCGAACGTATTTATAGATTGAGAGATGATCTGGTTGTGTATGCGCAGATCTGCTGTGATCGCATCTGGAGATGTACAGCGTGCCGGGTGGAGGGACGCTGTTCTCAGGGCAGCCCGCGACCTCGGAATATCAGGTTATGTTAAGAACATCGAGCCATAGGAAGAGGAGGTACAAGGAGCATCCGGTATTCGAGAAGCAGGAGGAGCTCATGAGGGAGCTAGGCGCCAGCTGAACTGGACCGCAGAAGGAGAGAACTGGGTATGGTGACAGGTCATCTTCTGTGATGCGCATGGCGGACAGGAAGGAGATATACCATAAGCTTCAGGACAACCCGAAGAATGTCAGATTTGGGGAGCTGTGCCGGGCCGCAGAGCTGTTTGGTTTTGAGTTCAAAGGCGGCAAGGGCAGCCACCGGATATTCGTTAAGAAGGGCGTAAGAGAGATGCTGAACCTTCAGGATGTGGATGGATGGGCAAAGCCATATCAGGTCAGGCAGTTATTAAAAATCATAGAGAGATACAGGCTGCTGGAGGAGTGAGGGATGGCTGGAGGGTATACGATAGAGCTGTTTTACAGTGAGGAGGATGAGGGGTATATCGCAGTGGTTCCGGAGCTTCCCGGTTGCTCTGCTTTCGGAAGGAGTGAGGAGGAGGCCCTGAAAGAAGCAAAGATGGCCATAGATCTGTGGGTAGAGACCGCAAAGAAGGAGAATCGCGAGGTTCCAAGGCCAATTGGCAGGGAGATCCTGAAAGCACTGCTGGAGAGAGCACACAATCTGGCCGGTGCAGACAGCCTCTGAAATACTTCACTTCGGGCCAGGTTGGTTGAGCCAGGGGCGTACGTCAGGGACGTGGCCGGGCCATTCCACATCGTCCGCCCAGGACTCGACCTCCTCACGGGACAGGGCGCCGGGGTTGCTGTCCAGGCCTCCCAGCAGAATGAAGCGCGCCTCTGGGTGTCTGGACTTGACGAGCCTTGCAGCCTTTGCATACTCCACGATCCCCTTCTCCCGCAGCAGGCGCGCCGCAAGAATGAATGTCACAGGCCGGGTGACTGGCGGGGCTGGGGGCCACTTTTCAAGCTCGACTCCGATTCCGCCGAGTAGGAAAGCCTTCTTTGGTGAGACGAGATGGCTCCTCGTGAACTCATCAATATCATCTCCGTTCAAGAAAAAGACCCGGCTCGCAGATCTGAGGGCAGTGGCGTAGAGAATGCTCACCATCCTTCTCAGCGCCCGGCGCTTCACAGGCTCTCTGCCATCAGGCAGCGTGAAGGCGTAGCCGAAGGCCACATCTGGCCTCAGCCTGCGCAGGAGAAGCGCCAGCAGCTCTGCAAGCCCTGTCCTGATGGGTGAAGACAGTTACCCTCTTCCTGGCGGAGGATATTGGCTGTACTCGGTGGTGACGTTTACCACAAAGTCACAAAGATCCACAAAGTATTATTCATAAACAAATTTTGATCCATTTTTTTTGAGAAATCACGAATCAAAACTTACTTCTTGTTTTGTGCGCCTTTGTGCCTCTGTGGTGTGGCTGCGTTAGCTACCCGGCCCAGCCAGCGGATAATGGAGACGCTCGTAACAGCACCCCACCCGGCGGCTCGATTCCAGCGCCCGCGGCCCGGACGCGCCGTGCCCGCGTCTGGCACGGGCTAGGCACAGCTGCCTCCAAGCTCCCTTATCGACCTCTTGATCTCAACGATCTCCTCCTCAATTCTGGACAGCCGCTTCTCCATGTATTCCTGCAGATCAGACCTCATGCCGCGAATCTCGCCGAGGGTTTCGTCCTGCTTCTCGAGCATCTGATCTTGTTTATCGAGCATCCGATCCTGCTTCTCAAGCATCATCTTTCCCACGGACAGGTTTTCCTTACTCACCATCAGGTTTTCCTTACTCACCATCAGGCTTTCCTTACTCACCATCAGGCTTTCCTTGCTCACCATCAGGTTCTGCTCGCCCAGCTCGATGCTCCTGTGCAGCAGCACTACCGCGGTATCGAACCGCTCCCCCAGCTCCTCCTGCCAGTCGCCCCTCAGGATCTTGAAGTATTGAAACTCGCCCGTTGCAGGGGCCCAGCTTACATCCAGCTCCTGCACTCTGATCGGCCCGTCCTGGATATTTATGGCCTTCACAAACTCCTTTAGGGCTGCCTCCTCCCCCTCGGCTACGATCCTTACATCGTAAGGCTCTACGTTCTGGACTGTGCCGGAAAGCCCCAGCTTTCTGGCGGCCCTCTGGACGGCATCCCGGAATCCGACCTTCTGGACGTCACCTCTGGCGGTGATCTCCACTCGCTGCATATCAGTATTCTATCCTCTCAATGGCCTTTAATCTATCGCCCAGCTGTCATCACGAGATTGCTCTGCATTCACTTATGCGGCTTTAGCACCAGTCTCACGCCCTCCCCCACCTGGGATCGCCTCTCATGCCGTTGATTGACTCCGGAACGATTGCCGGATCGTTCCAGGACCTGCTCACGAAGTAAATCACTCTCATCTCCGACCACTGGCGATAAATCTCGGCCTCATGCCTGCGGCCGCCCCCCCCGGCCCTCATGCGAGGGCGCCGTGAATGGGCTGTGCCAGTGCGATAGAGCATATCGCCGAAGAATAACCCCCTTTTCTCCATCACAATCTATTGCGGCTCTCTCATTTAAGACCCTCCATGCACATGAGGCACGGAAGCGTGTCTTCCCTGCTGGTGGTCTGGCTGGCAGCCGTCATCCCTTATCCGTGAATTTCAACTATCTCCCTTTTTGGAGCTTTAAGGATTTCAGTTAAAAATCCCCCAAGTAACTTGCTAGCATTAAGTATCTCTATCTCGACCGCCTTCCCCATCTCATCATAGTTCACTATTATCTGTCCGCATTCTTCTGCGTGATGTATCTGTTTATCTTCCAAGAGCATATCCAATGTATCTCCCTCTCTATCATACCTGATTTTCATTCGTATCTCCTCCTTTCGCCCGGATATACTGTAACTACCACGATTTCGCTATCGATATCTTCATATACTATCCTTAATATTAAACTTCCGCTTATTAAACCTTGTGCTATCTTTCGTCCGTAGTATCCATTAACAACTTTTTCAGGGGTTTCGATTATTTCCAAAACCTTTTTCTGAGTAACCTCTATATTCACGAGACGCTTGAGCTTCTCTTCTGCATGCAATGTAAACCTGACTCTCATCTTTTTATCTTCATTCTCGCTCATCACGCATCACCCACGACCTGTTACACATGCCAGATCCAGCTCAGGATATCCCTGCTGTTCACCCACCCGCAGAGGCAGCGTCTGGCATATCAGGTTCAGGATAGTGTTTCGGGCAATGAAGCCGCCACTGATTTGAACTGATCATGTCCTTTCCATTAGATTTCATCATTATCCGCTATAAGTATCCTGCCGCCCTTATCAGAGATTTCCCTGTTCGCTTCCATGAGCACCTGCACGTGCGAGAGAGACTCCCGCCAGCGGGCTGTTGCTCTGCGAGCCCGGTCCTGTCCTTGGCCGGGGATATCGGCTGTGCCCGGTGGTGACTTTCACCACGAAGACACAGAGCGCACAGAGAAAAATCTGGGCATCGTCTTCGAGCGGTCAATATAATTATTATCCGTCTCTGTGAGTTCTCTGTGTCCTCTGTGGTGGGAGTTTAGTTTTCGGAAGATAGCCTTTCTGCTTTGCGGGGAGCGAGGCGGATATCGGCTGTACCACTGGGCTGCAGAAGGCGTTAGCGCCAGTCCCACTGCCCTCCCGCACCTGGGATCGCCTCTCATGCCGTTGATCGACTCCGGGACGGTTGCCGGATCGTTCCAGGGCCTGCTCACGAAGTAAATCACACTCATCTCCGACCACTGGCGATAGACCTCGGCCTCATGCCTGCGGCCGCCCACCCCGGCCCTCATGCGAGGGCGCCGTGAATGGGCTGTCCCAGTGCGATAGAGCATATCGCCGAAGCTCACAGCAGCCCCATCTCCTCCATCATCCTTCGGTTGATCCTTCGCACATCAAACCGCTCCTCGGCCATCCTGCGGCTCGCCCTTCCCATCCTCTCGATCATCTCCGGATGGAGGATGAACCGCTCCATCGCCTCAGCGAGCGCCTCAGGGTCGCGCGGCGGAACCAAGAAGCCGTTCACCCCGTCGATTACGGTCTCGCGGCAGCCGGGAGCGTCTGTGGTGATGACGGGCACCGCTGCCATTACGATAGCTCTTCCGGCCCGGAAAGCCGCTGCTCGCCCAGATGAGGCCAATTGGTGGGATAGGCGGCAAAAAATCTCCTCGATGGGAGAGTATATCTGCACGGCATCTTCTGGAAAGTGGAGGTCGATTAAGGAGGCTGCATACATCACCTCCAAGGTATCTCATTTCTATGGGCGATGGCTTTGATATCGTAGATTGCCAGAATTTTCCATATCTTGCCAGATTTTGCGACTCTACAGAAGGACTCGTTGACCACATCTGGACCATCAAAGGATTGATGATATTCAGAGCGCCTTTTCAATGATTTAGGTACAATACTACACAATAGTAGATGCCTATTAGCCGGTCAACCTCACACCTGCTCGGTACACGACAATTCCAAGCCTTCTGGAGTCCCTGTTTATCCCCCAGTTGCATGGCGTGAATGTCCTGTCCACAGAAAGTCTCACCTTGTTCAGTCCTGGACGGATGACTCCGGGAATATCGATGGTCTTGCAACCTGTATCGTTCAGCCTGAATGTCCTCACATCCCTGCCGTTCACCTGAACCCTAAGCTTCAGAGGTTTTCTCTCTATATCAGGACGGGGTGCTGATAGTTGCATGGTCAACCCTGCAGAGCGCTCATCGGATCTCAGATAGAATACCGCATCCTTTTCAGTCCAGCGGAAACTTCCCTCCTCTGGTTCGTAAAAACCGCTTCCGATAACCAGCCCCTCGCACGAGCCCATATCAAGCTCTGATGGGATATCGATGGCGTCGAGGTAGGGTGCCTCTGGGAATGTCAGGGCCGGAGGCATGCCCTTAAATGCCAGCGCCCAGACCTGGTCTGCCAGGAGCCAACCCAGTGATCTCTCAAGCCATCTCGGCCAACTGTTCTTCAGGTATTTCACCCTGCCCCAGACGATGGGAGAGAGACCGCTCCGTCTCAAGACGGATCTTATGCTATTCTGCGAGTGGTAACGGATGTGAAGATGCTCGTACTCGGGCGTGACAAGTCGAGCGTGAAGGTCGATGGCCCCGAAGGTGAGCCTGCGAAGAAGCCCACAGATCCTGATCGCCTCAAGAGATGGTGCAGTATGCACAACCAGCCTGCCGCCAGGACGAAGCATACGATGGCATTCGTCTAAAAGACAGCTCAAAGATGGATCGTCGATATGCTCGGCGACATCTGCCATGATTATTGTATCAAAAAAGGAGTCTGAGAATGGAAGGCGTCTTCCATCGAACTCGAAAAGCTCCAGCCGCACACCACTCATCCTGGCGCGCCTCTCGCTCAGCCTCAGGGCTGCTCTTGAGGGGTCAGCTCCGAAGACCTGAGCTCCCATGAGAGCACATCGCACAGCCAACGCCCCTGGCCCGCAGCCCAGATCCAGAATCCTGTCGCCGGGACGGACGCGGGCCAGATATACTATCCCAGATATCCGCTCATCAGAGTTGTCGTAGAAGGTCGATCTGTAGTATACCTCGTCATACCCCAGCGTCTCTGCTCCGTCCTCTTGGCTTTCAAGCTCGTGGATGTTATCTCGCATCCTCAAAGAGAAACCGCATGAGCAGCATAGCCTCTCGCCGCTGAGCCCGAGATCTTTGCGACACGTGGGACACTGGAGCATGCTCATAACAAGTGAACACTCAGTTAATATAGTATTCGTACGCCCTCTTCCACGACCTGAAGGCCGGGACCTCCAGGCTTAGGTGGTAAAATGAAAGTCGGAGCGTTCGTCACCGATCTCCTCCAGCGTCTGGCATTGATGCTCAGGGGGGGGAGCCGTTTTCAGTTGCCTGCCGAGCCTTTTGGCATAGGCGATACAGAAAGATGCATCGAGATTCCATGGGCGATCTCATGCTACAGAGGTGAGCGCAGAGTTCTTGACATAGGATATGCGAATGCCGAGAGCCGGTATCTCGATCCCCTCAGAGCTCTCGGCATCCCTATCTTGTACGGCCTGGACATGGTGGGAAGAGCTGTGCCTGGGATACAGGCGGTCGTTGGCGATATAATGAGAGCGCCATTTCATGATAACGCTTTCGACCTGATCATCTGTGTATCCACGATAGAGCATGTCGGCTGGGACAACACAATATACTTCCAGGGAGGCGTCTCACAGGATCCCGAAGGCGATATCAAGGCGATAAAGGAGATGGCAAGGATAACGAGAAGAGGTGGAAGAATGGTCATAACTGTACCATATGGAAGGCTGCATAACTACGGATGGTTCCAGCAGTACGACAGAGGGCATCTTGATAGACTGATCTCTGCATCAGGATGCCGCGTTCTCAGAAAGGATCTCTATATCTACACAGACGGCTGGCATCGGGCCTCTGAGGGTGATCTGACAAGCGTCTTGTACAAAGACAATGGAGCACCTGCAGCAGCTGGCCTGGCCTGCATACTGCTGGGGCGATAGCAATATATATTGTATCGTTCTAGCCTAGAAGCGGGCGCCTCAATCAGGCCTCATGGTTTGCTCTAGAGGACGGAAAGCGAATGCACAAGATACTCATTATATTAATCCTGATATTGATGATGTGTATAGAATGCTATAGCTATGATTGGCATTTGCCGGGGGGGGAGAGTGTATCTGTACATGGGCCGGACTCTGCAGGCTCGGGTACTGGCTCTGGTCAGCCGCCGGTGTACGAGTACCCCAGCAGCTCCTTCAGCGCAGGCAACCCAGCAAACTATGTGGTGCCCCGGGTGAAGGTGGCCACACCCCCTAAAACAGATAAGGATGGCAAACTAACGATCATAGCTAACGAGAGCGGAATATCTCCGATGACATTTGCCATGACATCAGATGTAAACGGCATCGGGCGTTTCTCGATAATGAACCGTTTTGACGCACAGGGATATGATAACAAAGCTTACCAGCTGCTCAGCGCGAAGTATGGAAGCCTCAACCAATCCAGAGATCTGAGCTATCTCACAACCGGCAACTCTATAGCTACAGACACGATAGAGTACACCCTTGCGTGGATTGATATAAAGGACTCGATGAGGTTCTTCGGGCAGTCCTACACGGACATAAATAAATTTAAAAATAAAAATGATTTCATACAGGATACTACTAGGACCGGCGCCATAGCGAGGACAAGCATATACAGAAGCCAGGCGTTCAGTATGAATAATAGTTTATTTGATAATTATACTGTATATAATCATACTATATATAAAACAGAAGGTAGGCTAGTTGGCACCTCTGACCTGCATGCCATCACAGATAACAATGAAATCTTAGAGTCGTACATGGGAAACATAGCACTGAACAGGACGATCTTAAGCCAACTTAGGTCTAACTATACAGCCGTTGATAGCTCGCCGCTGGAATGCTGCAGCTATGCCAATTCTATGCCAACGTGAACATTATCATTTGGTGAGAATTATATTTTTCAGTCTTTCCGTGCTCTCCTTCCATGTGAGCCATGGCATATCATCAGACCTTGGCTGCTCTCCAGATCGATACAGCTCGATCCATCTCTTTATCGCCACGGCTAGATCGGATGGCTCCTTTCCGTTGAAGTAATGGGCGTGCTCACCCGCAACCTCTCGAAACACAGGTATATCTCGAGCGATGATGGGCAGCCTATGCTGTGCTGCCTCTATAAGGGGCAAGCCGAAGCCCTCGCCTTCTGAAGCTGCTATAAGACATGTGGAGGCTGCATAGATCTTCTCAAGGTACTCATCGCTGATGCCCTCAAGCCAGAAGAGCCGTTTGCCAAGCTGTGGGTGGTGGCGTATCGTATTCGTAATCTTTGGTATTGTGCAACGCATATCATCATCAGTAAGATGCTTCCAGCCCTCATTTCCGACGATGACCAGATTGACGTCCATGCCTTCTCTCCATAACTCTTCGAATGCTGCTATGGTCTGAAGATATCCTTTTCTAGGCTCGATCGTGCCTACCATCAGAAAGCTCATGCGTTCTGATAACATGCTCAGCACCCGATTCGAGTCTTCTGGCAGACCCTTCGTTGGAACGGAGTTCCCGATATCTGCGCCGATATGAAACCAGCTGACCTGCATAGGTCGAGACCTTTTCTGTGAATTCGTATTAAGCCATTCAGATAGATCAGACGCAACTGCCTTTGAGATGCCTATGAGGCCGTCTGATACTCCCGTTACAGATTCAAGCCACTTTTTGTGAAAGACATCTGTGCCAGAGGGGAACATATCAGGCATCAGGACCGGCAGAAGGTCATATACCACGAAATATATCCTGACACCATCGCTTCGCATCGACTCTAGATAATTGAGCTGCGATGCGATCACATACTGATGCAGATCCAGTCCGAGGAATATATCACCTGCCTGAGCCTCTACAGGCTCATCTCCAAGATTGATTTGAGGGCAATCTAAAAAGTTCAGTGTGAAACTTCGAGCATAACGATAGCCAAAGCTGCTTGGAGTTGCATAGACAGGCTCAACTCTGTATCCGGCCGGTGGATTCAGTAGCAGCTCCTTCAGGATGCTTCGGGTCACGCGCTGGATACCGGTCTTCAGGTCCGTCTGCACAATTGCAGAGACATCTACCAGAATCTGGCGAGCTGGACGTTTCAGCGGCATGCTCCTGGCTGTAGACATAGCAATTGCTGCAAGCGTCTTATCGTCAGAGGGCATATTCTCCAACCTGGCCAGCGAATCGATCAACTCATATCTCGAGAGCTTCGCACCTTCATAGAATATCTCAATCGATCGTGCATACATCTCAGCACAGAGTCTGGGGGAGTGATCTTTTGATATCACCTCGCGCGCCCTCTCTCCAAGAGCACGGCGGAGCTCTGGATTTCTCCAGAGCATCTCCAGAGCCTCTATGAGTTCAGAGTCCTCGAAGTCATCTGGCAGCATGTACACAGCATCCTGAGGGATCTCTGAGAGCGAGCCATGAGCGTTTACTATCGTAGGGAGGCCGAAGCTCATGCAATCCAGAACAGTACCAGAGGTCTCGCCACGCGAGTGGGTGCGAAGCTGGACAGCTATATCGGCTGCCTGTAGGTAGTCTCGGAATGTATCAGCATCAGCCCAGCCTGTGATGCGAATGCGATCTCTCATGCCGCTTTTGTTGATGGCCTCGATGAGATTTCGACCGTAATCGCCACCATCGTTCTCGCCAACAAATACAAGTTGGCATATGGAATCTCTTGCAAGGCTGGAGCTAAGCCATGCATTCAAAAGACGGTGGTTCTGCTTGATAGGGCCCGAGATGCCGAAGCTGCAAACCAGGAATGAGTCGTCCGATATACCCAATCTTCTGCGCGCAGCCGCACGGTCAGATCCATTAGACAAAACGCGAAGATGCGGAATGACAGACCAATCCTCTCCAAGACCATACCATTGCCATGCCAGTCCAGCAGAGTAGCGAGAATGAACGATAATGCCCAAAGCACTCTGGATGATGCCGAAGTTGCATGGGTATTTGAATATCACTTCTTTAAGATTGCTAGTATGAAAACGCTCCCATACAACATTGTAGCCGTGCGAATTATAGAGCTCACGGCTCCAGATTCCGGGGATCGTGTACTCCATATACTCGTAGATATTTCCAAGAAAGAAGTCATGGAGAACAACCACGCCAGGAAAACGATCCAGCAGATCGAACATATGCTGATGAAAAGACGAGTTGCCGAAGTGATAGAGCACGCGGTCGTAGCGATTTGCATTTTTAGTAAAATATTCTATAGATTGGATGGGCAAATATTTCCTTATCCAGGGATTTGAGACCTCTTGTTGAGCAACAATGACCTCGATGTCATAATACTTGGCAAGCTCCGGAAGAAGCTCCGCGCTGTAGTCAGATATACCACTCTTCTCAGGAGGTAAAGGTGAGATATAGGCAAGCTTCGGAGGAGCTGATGAAGGTGTGACTTTTGTGCCTTGAGAGCGCTCATCATAAACCTGCTCTAAGGCCGCAATCGTACGCCTCGCCCCCTCGTCCCATGAAAATTTCTTTGCCTGTATTAGGCCATGGCGTCTGAGTTCATCGCAGAAGGATTCATCTGCAAGGGCCTCCTCGATCTTGGCAGCGATTGCGTCTTCAGAGAAAGGATCAAAGAGGGCATCATCTCGGCCGATCACCTCTGGCAGGCTCGTGGCGTTTGCGGCGATCACCGGGGCGCCACAGGACATCGCCTCCAGCGGAGGCAGTCCAAAGCCCTCATGAAACGAAGGAAATACGAATAGTTTGCATAGATTGTAGAGCTTGACAAGATCTTCATCAGGGATATATCCGGTAACAATAAGCTCATCACTGGACAGCCCAGCTGACATAGCAATGCTTTGTATATTGCGGATTACGTCCTCATGAGTGCTACCACCTACCAAAACTAGCTGATGGGATTTTCGCAGATCCTGAGGAAGTCTCGAATAGGCACGAATCAGCCTATGAATGTTCTTGCGATGCTCTATTCCACCTGAATAGAGGATAAAAGGTCTGGTGATTTTGTAATTTCGGAAAAGTGCAGCTTTTTCCTCTATTGAGATCTTTATGGGCCTGAAGCGTTCATCACAACCTTCAGATATGATGAACATATGATCTTTTCTCAGACCCAACGCCTCAGCACCCTCCCTTGCAGAAGAAGCTGAGACGGCGAGCCATGCATAAGCCCTCTTGAGATACTCCACCTTTCGTCTATAGTGCATCTCGTACGCTGGATTGGGACGGAGATACTGATCTGGATTCAGCAAGGGGATAAGGTCATGGAGTATGGTAACTGTTGGCGTTCTCCGGTCAAATACGCCGATGCTTATGACTGCATCATCGTCAAAGCCCTCGAAGAGGCTGGTCACAAGCACCACATCCGGCTTCAAGCTGGCCAGGAATGCCTCGCGGATGCGCTCTGCAGCCTCACGCCGCCAGGTGTTTTCTGGCTGGCGTTCTCTTACAGGGCCAGGAGCATACCAGACGCGTATGTTCTCCTGCGGCAGCAACCCTTCGAAGGCTGCTCGAATCGGCTCGATTGTGTCTGAGAAAAGATCACTCAAAGCGATTACTATCTCGTGGTCGCCACGGTTCCTGACGAGCGCCTGGCTCAGAGCTAGCGAGAATCGTCCTATACCGCGAAAGCGAGATTGGGTCTGTGCACCCTGCAGATCGATTACGATTCGCATCAGTTGAGCCTCCTGTTCTTCTCTATGGCTCTCTTGAGATCGATGTAGATTTGGCGAGCATAAGGGGAGAGATCCGAAAGCTCAGGTGATAGAGGCATACTAGATATGATCTGAGCCGGTGTTTTACGCGGGGCGGCTGTGCTGGATTCATCCAAAACATGTGAAATGACAAATCTGTGGATCCAGATATCGAGGCGCCGAGATTTTTTAACAAAATACACAGCCTTATTCTTCAGAGATGGATGTGCTATTGCGAAGTGGATCATAAAGACAAGAGGTTTGCTCAGTATGTATGCAATTTTTCTTCTTATACTTTGCAAAATGCGCAGGAATCGCGCTTTTACACGCGAAATTGCGCAAAATGCGACACGCAATGGATGTGTTATGCGCCAAGAGAGGGTAGAGTAGACAGTAGCAATCTCATTTTCGAGTCTCTCTGACTTTTCGCGCTCGACCGTGATCTGTTCATGAATGCGAGTATCTAGCTCATGAATGCGAGTATCTAGCTCATGAATGCGAGTATCTAGCTCATTGAGCCTTGAGCTGAGAGCATTAAACCTTTCAAGTTCGCCTGAGTGAAGCAATCTATCATAACGCATGGTCAAGTCGGAAATATTCACTCCATAATCCTTATCGAAGGCCGAATCGAAAAGAATTAAATGCTCATTTTTACCACTCTTTTGAGCTACAACAGAATAATCTGGACTGACCCCCATGAATACGTCCATCAGTCTGGGTTCCTTTGAATCGGAGATTGATATCGACTCGTTTAGACGCACTATTTTTATCCTGGCAAAACCATAATATTCGACCAAGAAATATAATAACGCTGGAGGTATTGGATTCTGGTGGGTTGGATCCAGATAAAATTCAGTCATGCTAACAACCATGTTCTCCGGGTTCGGTGTTTCTAGTATCAAAAGCCCACCAGGCTTGAGAACACGAAATGCTTCGTGCACCAATATCTGGAGAGAATCGAATGGTATATGTTCTATAATATGAAAGCCTGAGACCACAACCACACTTTCATCTGGTAGCTTCTTTAAATGCTCGGCAGCATCCTCCTTTGTGGCTGAAAGCCCAGCGCTCTGACATGCTGTAAGCATCTCCTCGTCGAGATCGACGCCGTGAGCCTCAAACCCCTCCTCTTCCATAAGCTCCAGCCACTCACCTCTACCGCATCCCAGATCTACCACCTTTCGATCTTCATAGATCGCCTTCAGTGGTTTAACAAATAGCATATAAGCACGTAATCTGGACTTGATCAAATCACGCGAGCCGCGGAAGCGATCCTCAAATGCAAGATAAAAATTATCATCCATGAACTGGACACCTTACTTAATGTCAACCTCTACGCCTTAAATGGCGTGGCTCCTCCCTGGAGCTATAGTTCAGAGACAATAGAGGATTCCGGCCGCAAGTTCGGATTACTACTGAATGATCTAACATAAATCGATTGCCTCTCGTCAATCCATTCCTCTGATCGTCACATTTTGCACCGCTATGCTCAGACATCGCTGGTCAGGGTTGTTCAGCTCCTTGATATCGCACGGCCGCTCGCAGCCCTCTGGCACATGAAGACGTACTGTATTTGCACCCTTCATCAGCGGGATAGATACCGTCACATTCTTGAACTCTGCGCTTGGAACAGATAGACGCGCCGCCAGCTCATCGCCCGCATATATCTCAAGGGTGCGCGTGCGGTGGAAGCTCATCGCCTGCAACGACAGATTGGCACTGCTGTTATCTGTGGAGATGGTCGCAAGCGTTGCGTCGGACTGCATCCAGCGGGTGGGGACGCCGTACCAGGATTCAAGGCTGTGAAAGCCGTCTTTTAGATGGATATCACTATTCTGTATATCCTTTAGGCGCACGAAATTCGGAATTGAGCAAATACTTTTTATGCCGTTTAGGGGTGATACCATACCTGCATTAAACGTCCTCGTTATTTGTGTATCTTTCCAATCCCACAACCTATCCGGATGATAATCAACGTTTGGCTCTCCATCCCAATTGCCGCTTGGGTAATAAAACGCACCCACAAACTGCACACAGAGGGACCATATCAAAATAAGGAAGATGGCAATATAAGCAACCATATTTTTTCTAACTTTAACATTAAAATTGATCTTGTTTATAAATACACCCAAATATATTGTTAAAGCCGGGAGCATATCTGTCAGAAATCTCGGTCCGTAACACCCGCCGGCCCACCAAATATTAAAAGCACTGTACATAAAGACCTGAGCTAAACATGAAACACCAAGTAATAATAAAAACTCTTTAGTTCTTTTACTTGACAGTTTGAATATATTAAAAAATCCTAGAATCGAGAGCAGCATAACTGGAGTGTAAACGAACAACCCTCTGCTTGGACTGAATAACAGCCCCATCAGCCGGGCAAAGATTTCGGAACTGAAATCAAAGCTATTTAGCAGAGTACTGTATCCGCCAAAAAGATTCCCAAAATAATGAATATTATATAAAAGAAACGGGATTCCAGATAAAAGTGCACCAAAAATATAATACCCGATCCTCATATCGTTTAATCTGAGTATATAATAAATAAATGGTATCAATAAGATGGCATCTGCTGGCCTGTTAAATACAAATAATCCTGAAAGAGTGCCCAGGAGAATAATCAGTCGATTAGAGGCTTGCTTTTCGTTTAGTAAGACTAGGAAAATTGATGCTGCCAGGAGAAGCTCACCCAGCCCATGCTGCCAGAGTGCCTGACTACTTATTGTCCATGTATTTGTTCCAAATGCAAAAATCAAAGCAACAAAGGCCGAAGTTCTTCTTGGCACTAGCTCTTTCAAGGCTAAATAAACGAAAACAACAGACACAGATGCTATTAAAGAGGCAGAAAGTTTCTCCATAATAGAGACCGTTAGCGAAAAACCTGGATAAAATAGATCGATGGGACAGCTGTTTAACTTTAGAAACACATAAGGAATTACGTAGAATGGTGTAACCAATACCGGTATGACGATTGGATATGATGATAGATAATGTCCGCCATTATTTGCAAAAAAATAAATACCGTAGTTGTTAAATGCATAATAGTGGTAGAAACGATCAAAATACAAACTGTGATCTTCTAATATGCTGAACGGCAATAATGAAGCCGGAATTGTATCGCCGGATGGTATAGGTCTGAAATTTATGTTGTATACAAAATAAACTAAGCAAAATAAGCAAAGCAGCTCATGCCTCTTTACGAGATCGATCAATTTCCGTGCTGCTCCACTGAAAGCCCTCGTTTCCATCCTGTTATCACCTTTGCTCAGGACCTCGCAATCATTATCAATCCTGTTATAATTATTAAAGTTCCAATGAACTTATTTGTCCCAATGCTCTCCTTCAGCAGCATGCTCGATAGCAACAAAACGAGCACATAAGTTAAAGAGATAAATGGATACACAAAGCTCAGATCTTTTTTGGAGAGCGCTATCAACCAGAATATTGTGCTCAGCCCGTACATCACAAAGCCTAGAAGTACAAAAGGGTTGAGCAAGGCCGAAACCAAAGATGAGAGAGATAGAGTCCCAATCTGGTTCATCCCAAATTTCCAGGCTACCTGGCCTATGGCCGCAAAGATCACACTGATGAGAATTATCATGATCGTATTCATAGAATCCTCCGGGGTGCGGGGGTAGCGGAAACCCCGGTCTTCAGGCCGGGGAGGAGCGTACCCCGCCCGGTTATCAGATACATATAAATCCCATGAACTTTTATATCAATATGATGCTTCAAACTTTGATGATTAAGCTCAATCCAACTGAAGAGCAGTATCGGATGCTTCTTGATACCATGCACCGATTTAATAAGGCCTGCAATGAGATAGCTGATACTGTTTTTCAGATGCGCAAAGCTAACAAGGTTGAAGTGCATCACGCGGTCTACTACGATATTCGCAGAAAGTACGGACTTTCCGCACAGCTTACCGTACGTGCCATTTCCAAGGTCGTCGAAGCCTATAAACGCGATAAGTCTATCAAGCCACAATTCCGTCCCGATGGGGCTATCGTCTACGATCAGAGAATTCTTTCTTGGAAGGGGCTTGAGGCCGTATCCATAATCACTCTTCAAGGAAGGCAGATTGTGCCTATTGTGATCGGAAACTACCAAAGGCCTAGACTTGATAGGGTTCGTGGTCAGGCTGATTTGATCCTCGTCAACGGTATCTTCTACCTTGGCGTGGTCGTTGAGGTCACCGAAGAACCTCAGTACAAACCCCAGGGCGTTCTTGGCGTGGATATTGGTATCAAGTATCTTGCTGTCGATTCCGACGGTGAGGTACACACAGGAGAGAAGCTCAACAAGGTTCGAGAGCGAACAGATTCCTTGAAGTCTAGGCTTCAATCCAAGGGAACCAAATCGGCAAAGAGGCATCTTAAGAAGCTTTCCAAGAAGACCGCCCGGTTTACTAAGGACGCAAACCATTGTATCTCTAAGAAGCTTGTTGCGAAAGCCAAAGACACCTTTAGAGCTATTGCCATTGAAGATCTCGATGGCATTAGATCCAGGGTTATGGTTAGAAAGGCTCAGCGTCGCAACTTGCATACTTGGGGCTTCTATCAGCTCCGGCAGTTCTTGGCATACAAAGCGGCTATCGCCGGTGTGCCTCTGATCTTGGTTGATCCTAGAAACACATCCAGGACTTGCCCGTCTTGCGGGCACGTCTCTAAGGCTAATAGGCCTACCAGAGACGAATTCCTGTGTGAATCCTGTGGCTTCGCTGGGCCTGCGGATTACATAGCTGCTATGAACATAGCATTTAGGGCCGATGTCAACCGGCCTATTGTGTCGGGGCATAGTACCGCCTCAGTCGCAAGCTCCGTCATTTAGGGCGGAGTGGTTGACTTTGCATACCTCATTAGGGCCTACCTCTAACGAATATTGTGAACATAGGGGAAAACCGCTTATAACCTAACCAGGCGCTCTTCAATTCTGTCCAGCTTCTTTGTGAGATAGTCCACTATCAATCCCAGAGAGATCAACTGAACGCCGACAAGTATCAGAAAAGCTGCGAACACTGGATAATACTCATGAGATATCACTCCAAACTGCAACTTCTCGTAGACAGCTATAGAGCCGGTTATCAGGCCGATGACGATGGATATCGTAGATGGCAGGAGTATCATCTTGGATAGCAGAGACGTCTCTGAGTAGGCTACGGAGAGCAGAGCCACCATCATCCGCACCCCATCCTTGATGGGATTCAGCTTGGACCTTCCGACGCGCTCTCTGTACTCAATCGGTATCTCTACGATCTTGTAGCCCAGCTTTGCCGCCCTTACAGTCATCTTGGTTTCAAACTCAAGGCTCCTTGCGTTGACATCCAGCTTGTCGAACATCTCCCTTCGTAAGGCCCTCATCCCGGTCTGGCTGTCCTGGATCCTCATGCAGCTTATGTACGTTGCAATAAATGAGAAGATATTGTTCCCAAGCCGGTTGATTGCAGGTATGTTATGCCTCTGATTTAACCTTGCGCCAAGAGCAAGATCTGCTCCGTCTTCTATCGCCTTGACAAGATCTGGAACATATCTTGCAGGATATGTGTAGTCTGCATCGGTAAATATTATTATCTCTCCGCTGGCATGCTCCACACCAGTCCTCAGGGCAGCCACTTTTCCCCGATTGACCTCGTGCCTGAAAAGCTTAACCTTTTCACAAATGCACATCTTTGCGGCCTCATAGGTCCCATCAGTGGAGCCGTCATCTACCACTATGATCTCATCTACATACTCAAGATACTCCTTTATCACCAGAGGCAGGCCCTTCTCCTCGTTGAAGGCGGGAACCACAAGTGATGTTCTCATATGCTCACATCACTCAACATGCATCCATCGCAATAACGCTCCAAAGCCCTCAGATTTCGAACAATATTCCCCAAGCTCGAGTTCCTGCACTCCAGTATTATATTTGGGCATGAAAGCTGTGGAAGACACTTCAGCATATCGCTCTTCAACGGTTCGAGGTGCAGATCTGACACACCATCATTCTCATGCAGATGAATCCCCACTACATGCTCGCGCACACAGGATATAAAATCATCTACTGTAAAGCCGAGCCTTCGTGAGGCTATCTTCAGGTGACCTAGATCCAGCAACACATGCAACTCTGGAAATACATCCAAGAGCTCCTCAAACTCCCGAGGCCCGGTCATCATGTATGCATCATTTCTGTGCTCTAGATTCTCAATTGCGACCGCAACTCTGTGCTCTCTGGCATAAGAGAGGATGCTCTCAATGGATTCTGCAAGTACTTCAAAAGCCTTCTCGTAGGGCACCACAGACCCGTACAGGTCAAAGCTTCCATCCAGTGTGCCGTGTACCCGGAAGCCCGGATGAAACGAGTAGATGGAGACGCCCAGATAGCTACATAGATCTATTGCCGCCCTACATACCTCTAGACTTCGATCTCGAATGATCTTATCCTGGGCAGCGATGTTCATGATAAACGGGTCTCTAGCAGGCGGAAAGTAGTTGTGTACGATGAAGTTCATGCCGCGATATTGGCTCAGCAGACTATGTACATCCTTGATGTGCTCATGGCTGCTACCAAGCTCGATATTCTTGATCCCCGCACGGCTATACAGATCCAGCACGTGCGCGAGGTCCCTGCAGCCCTTCAGGCAGGATGTGGAGGCATATACCTTCAATTGACTTCTCCTCCAGCGGACCTGAACCAATCCACAGTGCGCCTGAGACCCTCCTCCAGGGCGACCTTCGGCCTCCAGCCAAGCAGTTCATTCGCCCTGGTTATATCTGGTCTGCGACGCAAAGGATCGTCCTGTGGTAGGGGATGATATGTGAGGGGGGAGTTAGAGCCGGTTATTTTTAAGATGGCTCTTGCCACATCGATTATCTTAGTCTCCCTGTCGCTGCCGATGTTCACCACTGCTCCGCCAGCTCCCTCGACAGATGCAAGCCTAAGCAGGCCTTCAACCTGGTCTGTAACGTAGGTGAAGCTCCTGGTCTGCCCGCCATCTCCGAAGATGGTTACGGGCTTTCCGGATAGCGCCTGAGATATGAACCTTGGAAGAGCCCGGGCGTAGATGCCATCCCCCCTGATTCTTGGTCCATATGTGTTGAAGATGCGAGCTATCCTTGTATCCAGGCCGTGCTGCCTTCTGTATGCGACAGCATATGCCTCCCCACATCGCTTTGCCTCATCGTAGCATCCCCTGGGCCCGACAGGGTTGACACTGCCTGGATAGCTCTCAGGTGTGGGCACTATCTCCGGATTTCCATAGACCTCGCTGGTGGATGTATATAAGAGCCTGGCGCTATGCTCTCTCGCGATCTCCAATGATGCCATCATTCCTAATGTGTTAGCTCTCAGTATCTCTATCGGATAGTGCTCGAACTCGAATGGCGAAGCTCTGCTTGCCATGTGTATAACCAGCTCCACTTTTTCATCGATGATTATGGGTTCGGATATATCATGCTTTATGAATCTGAAGCCATCGGCATCGAGAAGATGCGATATGTTGGGCAGAAGCCCGCTGGAGAGGTTGTCCACGCAGATAACCTCTGCGCCCTGTGAGATGAGAACGTCGCATACCCACGAACCTAAAAAGCCTGCACCACCGGTGACAAGCACGCACTGATCCTGAAAAGATATGTTTCCCAGATCACT
>Ga0116145_1000715_pt1 | contig 36899 bp, 33 predicted proteins | sample AD_JPNHG1_MetaG_FD_89747 | JGI IMG/M metagenome (GOLD analysis project Ga0116145, IMG submission 89747) | Active sludge microbial communities of municipal wastewater-treating anaerobic digesters from Japan - AD_JPNHG1_MetaG | ecosystem: Engineered > Bioreactor > Anaerobic > Digestate | place... | reverse complement strand
GGGGTGGGTGGAGCGGCTGCGGGCCCCCGGCGTCGAGTGCGAGCCGGGATTGACTCCCGGCGAGCGGGGGGTGCGGGGGGCAGTAGCAGCCGGGTGGGGTGGGTGGAGCGGCTGCGGGCCCCCCGCGTCGAGTGCGAGCCGGGATTGACTCCCGGCGAGCGGGGGGTGCGGGGGGCAGTAGCAGCCGGGTGGGGTGGGTGGAGCGGCTGCGGGCCCCCCGCGTCAAACGTTGGCAAACCTCAGCCGCCACACGGACTGCACGAGCCCGAGGGTGATGGCGGTGGCCCACACCGACGAGCCTCCCCACGACAGCAGCGGCAGCGTGATTCCCGTGGTCGGCGCCATGCCCGTCACCATCGCGAGGTTGACGATGACCTGCACGGCGACGACGAACCCGGCGCCGGCCGCCAGCATGGCGCCCGCGCGGTCGCGGGCGTACAGCGACACCACGAACATCCGCAGCAGCAGGAGCACGTAGGCACCGACCAGGATGCCCGACCCGACAAAGCCGGTTTCCTCGGCCCACACCGCGAAGATGAAGTCGGTGCGCTGGGCTGGCAAGAATCGGAGCTGCGACTGTGTGCCGGAATGAAAGCCCTTTCCAGAGAGCCCGCCGGACCCGACGGCGATCTTGGACTGTCGCTGCTGATACCCGGCGCCGTAGGGGTCGCGCTCGGAGTCCACGAACGTCAGGACACGCTCCTTCTGGTAGGGCTTGAGGTAGAACGCCCAGGCGCCGCCGGCCAGCATCGCCCCGGTCAGGACGAGGCCTGCCCACACCCGCCACGGCAACCCGCCCAGCCACAGCGCCGCGAGCAGCAGCGGCACGTAGGTGAGCGCCATGCCGAGGTCCGGCTGGGCGGCCACCAGGGCGGCCGGAGCCCCGACCGCGACGCAAAGGCGTGCGATGCGCTGGCGATCCAGCATCGGCTCGCGGTGCTCGCCGGCCAGTGCGGCCGCTGCAAGCAGGGCAGCCACCCGGGCGAACTCCGACGGCTGGATCGTGTAGGGGCCGAGCACCAGCCACGAGCGGGTGCCGGCGCGCAGCGGGGCGACCACGAGCAGCGCCGCGAGGACCAGCAGCGAGGCGCCCCAGACGAGCGGCGCGAAGCGGACCAGCACCCGGTAGTCGGCGAGCGAGAAAGCCAGCATGAGCCCGAGGCCGATGGCGAGCCAGAGGAGCTGCCGGTTCACCGAGCCGGGGGCGGCGAGGGCGAGCGCGGTCGAGCGTTGAGCCAGCGTCGCACAGGCGGCGATCACGCCCACAGCCAGGACCAGCCACCAGTCGAGGCGCCTCATGTGCCCTCCACGGAAGGCTCGCGGGCCGCCGCGACCGGAGACGGGGCCGGGCGAGTGGCCACAGCGGCGCTCGCTCCTGGCCCTGGGGTGACGCCTTCGGGCAGGACCGGAAGAATCGTCGAGGTATCGAAGCCCGGGGCGAGCGCCCTCTGGAAGATGCGGGCGGCGATGGGGGCCGCGACGGCTGCGGCGTCGCCGCCGTGCTCGACGACCACCGCGACGACCAGGGTCGGCGCCTCGGGCGGGGCGTACCCCACGAACAGAGCGTGGTGGCGCTGCTCCCACGGCAACTCGTACCACTTCACGCCCTCGACCTTGCGAACGACCTGGGAGGTCCCGGTCTTGCCGGCGAAGCTGGCGGGGAGCCGGCTCCACCGCCGGGCGGTGCCTCTTTCCCCGTGCACGACCAGCTCCATGCCGCGGCGCACCGCCGCCAGCGTCTCCGGCTGGAGACCGAGCGGCTTCGGCGGCTTGGAGCTGCGCGCCGCGAGGTGGGGGGTCACGCGGTAACCGCCGTTGACGAGCGCTGCGTACGCCACCGCGAGCTGCATGGGGGTGGCGAGGATCGGGCCCTGGCCGATGCCGACCGAGATGGTCTCGCCGCCGTACCAGGGATGGCCGCGCACCCGGCGGCTCCAGGCGTCGGAGGGCACGAGCCCAGAGCTTTCGCCCGCGAGCTCGATGCCAGTGGCCTCACCGAGGCCGAACAGGGTCGCCCAGGCCGCCAACTTCTCGATACCGACGTCCTGCGCGAGGCGGTAGAAGTAGGTGTCACACGACGCCTCGATGGCGGAGTAAAGGTTGACACCGCCGTGGCCGCCCTTCAGCCAGCAGCGGTACGGGTGGCCGAAAATCGTCACGGCGCCGCTGCACGAGGCTCCGTCGGCCGGGGTGCGTTCGCCCGAGTGGAGGGCGCCGGCGGCATAGATCGGCTTGATCGTCGACCCCGGCGGGTAGAGCGCTTGCAGCGCCCGGTTGTGGAGAGGCTTGAGGGGGTCCTCGTTGAGCTCGCGCCAGCGGGCCGGCTCGAGGTGGCCGGCAAAAAGGTCCGGGTCAAAGGCAGGCTGCGACAGCAGGACCCTCACCGCCCCGTCGCGGGGATCGAGCGCCACGACCGCGCCGACCTGCCCTGCCATCGCGGCGGCCGCCTCACGCTGGAGCTGCAGGTCGATCGTGACCTGCAGGGGGTGACCGAGCACCGGCGGCTCCTCGTCGAGGCTCGAGACCTGCTTGCCGAGCGCGTCGACCACCACGACGAGGTTGCCGGGGGTGCCGCCGAGCACGTCCTGGTACGCCCGCTCGAGCCCCGAGCGGCCGACGAGCTGACCGGGGCGCAGCGCGGGGTTGGCAGCGAGCTGCTCGGGCGAGACCTCGCCGAGCTGGCCCACGAGATGCGCCACCGACGGCCCTTCCGGCAAGAACCGCCGCGTCGCGGGGTGGACCTGCAGCTCGCTGAACTCGGCCTGGTGCGCGGCCACCGCCGCCACCTGCGGCCAGCGCAGGTTGTCGGCGATGATCGACGGCAGGTGCGACGTCCGGCGGGCCCGCGCCACGCGGGCGCGAACCTCTGCGGCGTCGGCGATGCCGATGCGGATGAGGAACGCCTCGGTGGCGGCCGGGTCCTTCATTTCCTCGGGGAAGAGCAGAAGCTGGTACGAAGGACGGTTGTCGAGCAGGATTTCGCCTCGCACGTCGGTCACGGTGCCGCGCGGCGCTTCGAGGGGGATGCGCCGCAGCCGGTTGTTCTCGGCAGCCCGGCGCCACTTCTCGGTTTGCAGCACCTGCAGCACCCACAGCCGCCCGAGCAGCAGCAGGAACGCCACGCCGACAAACAGCATCATGGCGACGACCCGCCGCTGCAGCGGCCGGAGGTCGTCCCGCACGAACCACGTGGCGTCGCCGAAGACCTTCCGCAGCATGCCTACAGCCGCTTCAGGAGGCGGCGGCGTGCGCGCTCCGGCGAGCGCCAGGCACGCACCCCCCGCTCGACGGTGGCCACGGCGAGGCCGATGGCCGCGGTCATGGCCACGGTGGCCGCGAGCCCGAGCCACCCGTGGTCGGGCACGACGCCCAGGGTCGACAGCAGGGCGAACCACAGGCCCTCGCTGCACGCCGCCGCGGCGAGCGAGCCGACGATCCAGAACAGCGGCCCCTCCAGCTCCAGCCGGCGGACCAGCAGGCTCACGGCGGCCCCTGCGGCGGCGCCAGCGATTCCGCCGGGACCGATCACTCGGCCGCTCACGAGGTCGATGGCGAGGCCCACGGCCAGCCCCATCCAGGCAGTGGCCACCGGCGGCCGCGCGCGGGCCGCCGCCACGACGACGAGCAGCAGCGGCTGGCCAGCCGCCAGGACCCACCACAGGTGCGCCGCGCGCAGCGCGAAGTGGGCGGCGAGCGCGGCCAGGAAGGCGAGGGCGAGCTTCACGGCACCTGCCCGATCGCCGGGAGGACCAGCACCACCATGGTGTCGGTGGCCCGCGCCGCGAGAACCACCGGCGCCACGGTGAACAGCCCCCTGGTGGTGCCCTCGCCGGTGGTGCCGATCACCAGCCCGGGCGGGTAGATGCCCTCCGAGCCGCTGGACACGACCGCCGCCTCGGCCGGCACTTCGGTGTACGGAGGCAACTGGGTGATCGACGGCTGGTCGCCTCCCACCAGCAGGCCCTCGGCGGCCACGCCGATGATGCGCACTGCTGCTGCGGCCGCGGGGTGGGTGAGGAGCTGCACACGCGCCGACCGGTCGCTCACCCTGTCGATGCGGCCGAGAAGCCCGTCTCCGGCCAGCACCGGGGCGTCCAGGCGCACCCCGTCGGCCCGCCCCCGGTCGATGAGCATCGTATGCGTGAGCACCACGTCCCGGCTCTGCACCCGGGCCAGGACGGCGTACTCGGCGAGCGCCGGGAAGCGGGCGAGCAGCTGCGAGCCCTGGCGCAGCGCGGCCAACTCGGCGGTGAGGAGCTGGTTCGAGCGCCGCAGCTCGTCCGCCTCCGCGCGCAGCCGTCCGAGTTCGGCGATGGTCTCGGAAAGCCCGCGCTCTCCGAGCCACACCAGGCTCCAGAAGGACCCGACCGCGTTGGCCGCGGCGGTCACCGGCGCGGCGAGGGCGCCGAGGGCGAGCGAGAGAGCGGTGTGACGGCCGCTGCGGACCTGGGCGGCGGCACCGACATACAACCCGACGCAGATGACCACGAGCGCCAGGTCGGAGCGCAGTCGGAGCGACGCCACGTCAATCGATCGCGATCCGCTTCAAGAGCGCCATGTCGGTGAGCATGCGACCGGTGCCCCGCACCACGGCGGAGACGGGGTCCTCGCAATGCGACACCGGGATCCCGGTTTCCTCGCGCAGGCGCTGGTCGAGGTTGCGCAGCAGCGACCCGCCGCCGGCGAGCACGATGCCTTTGTCGATGATGTCCGCCGAGAGCTCCGGCGGGGTGCGCTCGAGCGCGGTGCGCACCGTGTCGACGATGGTCGAGACGATCTCGGCGAGCGCCTCGCGGATCTCCTCGTCGTTGATCGTCAAGGTCTTGGGGATGCCCTCGACGAGGTCGCGCCCCTTGACTTCCATGGTGCGGGTCTCGGGCGAGGGCCAGGCGTTCCCGAGTTCGATCTTGATCGCCTCGGCGGTGCGCTCGCCGATAAGGAGGTTGTACTTGCGCTTGATGTAGTTGATGATCGCGTCGTCCATCTCGTTGCCGGCGATGCGCACCGAGCGGGCGTACACGATGCCCGCCAGCGAGATGACCGCCACGTCGGTGGTGCCGCCGCCGATGTCGACGATCATGTTCCCGGTCGGCTCGGTGATGGGGAGGTCCGCTCCGATGGCCGCGGCCATCGCCTGCTCGATGAGGTAGACCTCGGACGCGCCGGCGCGCAGCGCCGAGTCGCGCACGGCGCGCTTTTCCACCGGCGTGATCTCGGACGGCACCGAGATGACGATGCGGGGGCGCACGAAGAGGTTGCGGCCGTGCGCCTTGCGGATGAAGTACTCGAGCATCCGCTCCGTCACCTCGAAGTCGGCGATCACGCCGTCCTTCATGGGCCGGATGGCCTGGATGTTGCCCGGGGTCTTGCCGAGCATTTCCTTGGCTGCCGCACCGACTGCCTCGACGCGGTTGGTGACCCGGTTGACGGCCACGATCGAGGGCTCGAAGACCACAATCCCGCGCGAGCGCGTGTACACGAGGCAGGTGGCGGTCCCGAGATCGACCGCGAGATCCGAAGAAAACAGCGAAAGGAGAGAGGAAAATGCCATGGCGCTCAGTCTGCCTCCACGTGAACGGACTCCCGGTGCTCGGTGACGTTGCCGGCCGGGTCGACGGCCCGGACGACGATGGTGTTCCAGCCCTCCCGCGCCAGCGCCACGGCCTTCTTGAACGAGCCGTCGGCCTTCACCTCCACCGACTCGCCGTTGATCGTGACGGTGCACCCGGGCTCGGTGGCGCCTTGCAGGAGGAAGAAGTTGCCCATTTGCGTCGGGCGCTGCACGGTGAGCTTCGGCGGGGTGGTGTCGGAAAGCTCGGTGACGCGCGTGCCGGTGAACGCCTTGAAGCCTCGCGGCGGTCCCCACTCGGAGCGCAGGCGGTCGTTGCCCAGCGTGGCGACCCGCCAGTAGTAGGTGCCCGGGCGGTGGATCTTGAGGACCGCGTAGTTGGTCGACAGCCGTCGGGTGAGCTCGAGCGCCGAGGCAAACGTCCGCGACCGGCTCACCTGCAGCTCGTAGCCCGTGCTGCCGGCGACCGGCCGCCAGCTCAGCTTGACCCTGTCGGTGGTGTCGAGGTTGACGAGGGCGATGGAAATCGGCTCCTCGAGGAGTGGCGGGTCGGGGACGGCGCGACGCGAGCCGAGGGCCCCTCCGCTCGACGCCGAGACGGCCTGCCTGGCGCTCAGCTCGACGCGCTTGCCTTCCGCGCCCGTGACGGCGGCGCGGCCGGCGTACGCCGCGACGATCGCCGAGCTGTCCTCGGCCACCTCCACCCCCACGCGGCTTTCGCGGTCGACCTCGGCGCGCGCCGCGTCGGTCAGCACGGTGGACGGGTTGTTGGCGGTGAAGACGTTGACCTGGCCGACCTTCACCTTGACCTCGCCGCTCGCCGGCTGCGCCCCGCGCCGGGCCTCCCGGTGCACTTCCATGAGCGCGTCGGGTCCGATGCGGTACACCGTGCCGTCCGAGAAGATGATTTCGGCCGAGGAATCGGCGCCGGTCTTGACGAAGTCGCCGTTGTACAGGGGCTGCTTCTCCCGCGCCCGGTCCCACCGCGTCTGGTTGGCGCGCTGGACCTCGACGCGGCCGTGGATTTCGATGATCTGGCCGGAGCCCACGAAGTCGCGGCCGACCAGCCCGGCGAGCAGCTCGAATCGGCGGATCGACTCCTCGGCGCGGGCCAGGGAGGCCGCCCAGTCCTGCCGCGCCAGGTCGGACCTGGCCTCGCCGAGCAGCCGGGAGGCCTGGTCGAACTCCTCCTGCAAGCTGGGAGAGACGCCGTCACGCCGCACCTCCTCCTCGAGCGCGGAGGCGCGTCGAACGGCCCGCTCGGCGCGCTTTTCGATCGGCTCGTGGAGGATCAGGAACGCCCCCCCGGCCATGGCGAGCGTCAACACGACGAACAGCGCCGCGAGCCCCCAGCGGCGGATGCTGGCCACCGAGACCACCACCCAGTCCAGCTCGAGGCGTCGCGGGTTCGATGACGACGACGAGAACAAGGGAGCCATCTTCGACGCCTCGGCTACCTTAGCATTGCTCGCTCTGCCCGTGCAACCAGCGAGTGCGTCTGAACTTGCCCAACCGGAGCCGGTGGGTTAGAATCCGTGGCCTTTGGGCGTATGCCTCGGGAGGGCGTTGCATGCTCAAGCTGCTGCGGGACCAGTTCAAGAACCTCAAGATCGTCTTGTGGTTCGTCGTCTTCGTCTTCGTACTGCTGATCTTCATGGACTGGGGCGCGGGGCGGCTCGACAAGACCGATCGCGGCATGGAAGGCATCGCCGCCAAGGTCGGCGGCCAGATCATCAGCGAGACCGAATTTCTGCGCGAGCTGCGCAGCACCGAGGACCGCTTCCGGCAGATGTACGGGCAGCAGTACGAGACGTTTCGCAAGCAGCTCGACGTGCCGGCGTTGACGCTGCAAGGGATGGTGGAGCGGGCGCTGCTCATGCAGACCGCCGAGCGCGTCGGTCTCCGCATCTCGGACCAGGAGGTGCTGGACAGGATCCTGTCGTTCGAGGCGTTCCGCCGGCCGGACGGAACGTTCGTCGGGACCGAGTTGTACGCCCGGATCCTGCGCGGCAGCCAGACCACCCCCGAGGAGTTCGAGGCCTCGCTGCGCCAATCGATGCTGCTCGAGCGCCTGCAACAGGCCCTGGCGGCGAGCGTGGTCATTTCCGATGCCGAGGTGGCGGCCGAGTTCAAGCGCCGCAACGAGAGCGTCTCGGGCGAGGCGCTTTTCGTGCCGCTCACCCGCAAGCTGGCGGAGGTCACCGCCACGGACACGGAGGCCAGGACGTTCTACGACGCCAACCCGAGCCGCTTCGGCCACCCCGATCAGTGGCAGATCCGCTACTTGCTCGTGGACCGCTCCAGGCTGCGGCGGGCCATCACCGTGCCCGACAGCCAGATTGAGCAGCACTACAGCTCCCATCTCCAGGACTACCGGTCCGAGGAGGAGGTCCGGGCGCGGCACATCCTCGTCAAGCTGGCCACACCCGACCCCGCCGGTGACGAGGCCGCGCTGGCCCGGGCCAGCATGATTCGCAGAGAAGCGCTCAAGCCGGGCGCAGACTTTGCCGCCCTCGCCCGCCAGTACTCGGAGGACGACGGCAGCAAGCCGGGCGGCGGCGATCTGGGCTTCTTCACGCGCGAGCGCATGGTCAAGGAGTTTTCCGATGCGGCGTTCGCACTCGAGCCGGGCGGCATTTCCGAGCCGGTAAAGAGCCAGTTCGGCTACCACGTCATCAAGGTCGAGGAGCGCCGGCCGGCAGCTCAAAGGCCGCTCGAGGAGGTGCGCGAGCAGATCCGCACCACGCTGGCCGACGCGCTGGCCGAGGGGGAAGGCAGCCGCCGTGCTGCGGCGCTGCGCGAGAAGATCGATGCTGCCAAGCTGACGACCGAGGAGCAGTGGCGTGCGCTGGCCGACGACGTGGTGACCTCCAACGTGACGCCGTACTTCGAGCGAGCCGACTTCATCCCCGGCCTCGGACGCGAGCCCGAGCTGATGGCCGAGATCGCCGCCGCCAAGGAGGGATTCGTGGGCGGGCCCAGGCGGACGGTGCGGGGCTGGATCGTCTACCGGGTCGCGTCAGTCCGCAAGGCGGGCGTGACGCCGTTCGAGGAAGCCAGCCCCCAGGCGCTCGAGGCGGTCAAGCGGCAGAGGGCGCTCGAGGCGACGGCGGCCGAGCTCGAGGTGATGCGGCCGGGCCTGGGCGCCGGCAACCTGCAGACCACCGCGACGGCGCTCGGCGGCCGGGTGGAGCAGTTCACCGACCACAGGCGAGGAGCGGCGGTTTCCGGGATCGGCGCCTCGCAGGCGTTCGACGAGGCAGTGTTCGGCACGCCGGTGGGCGGCATCACGCCGGTCGTAAAGCTCGCCGACCGGGGGGCCGTCGTCGCCCGCATCAGTGCCCAGACGCTGGCCGACCCGGCCCAGCTCGAGCGCGACCGGGCTTCCCTGCGCGAGAGTCTGGTGCAGACCGAGGTGCAGCGCCTCGAACAGGCGATGCTGGCGGAGGCCAAGCGCGAGCAGGCGGTGACGATCAACAAGGCGCTGCTGGCACGCTTCCGGCCCGAGCCGGAATGATCGGACGGCTCGCCGGCCGCATCGCCGAGCTGGGGCCCGGCGAGGTCGTGATCGATGCCGGAGGCGTGGGCTACGAGCTCAAGGTGCCGGTCTCGGCGCACGCCTTCCTGGCCGGCAAGGGCGAGGCCGCGTTGTTCGTCCACACGCACGTCCGCGAGGACCAGATCGCGCTCTTCGGGTTTCCGACGAGGGAGGAGCGCGACACCTTCCGCCTGCTCATCGCGGTGAGCGGGGTGGGGCCGCGCACCGCGCTGGCCTTGCTTTCGGGACTCACGCCAGCGGATCTCGCGGCGGCCGTCGGCGCCGAGCAGTGGCGGCGGCTGGCGGCAATCCCGGGGATCGGGCGCCGCACCGCCGAGCGGCTCATCGTGGAGCTCAAGGGCAAGCTGACAGTGACCGGGGCAGGGGCCGGGAGCGTGCGCGAGGACGCGGTCTCGGCGCTCGTGAACCTCGGTTACTCGGCGAAGGATGCCGAGGCCGCGGTGGCGGGGGTGCTGCGCACCGGCGGCGAGATGGGTCTCGACCAGCTCCTGCCCCGTGTGCTCAAGCTGCTGGTGCGGTGACCGGGGTGCAAGAGGGCCGTCGTCCTGCCTGTCCTCGTCCGCCGATCGCCGGGCCTGCAGTGGTGGGGTAGTATTCGACCGTGACCGAGCACGTGCTGCGGCCGATCCAGGATCCGGCGGAAGCCCGTTTCGAGGAGAGCCTGCGGCCGCGCCGGCTCGCCGACTACATCGGCCAGGACAGGGTCACCGCCAACCTCCAGGTCTTCATCGCGGCTGCCCTGGCCCGTGACGAGGCCCTCGACCACGTGCTGCTGTTCGGCCCGCCCGGGCTCGGCAAGACCACGCTCGCCCACATCATCGCCAACGAGATGGGGGTGCCGGTGCAGGTCACCTCCGGGCCGGTGCTGGAGCGCGCCGGCGACCTGGCGGCGATTCTGACCAACTTGCAGCCCCGCTCGGTGCTGTTCGTGGACGAGATCCACCGCATGGCGCCGGCGGTGGGGGAGATCCTCTACCCGGCGCTGGAGGACTTCACGCTCGACCTGGTGGTGGGCACGGGACCGGCGGCACGCACGATGCGGCTGCCGCTACCGCCGTTCACCCTGGTGGGCGCGACGACGCGCGCCGGGCTCCTCCCGGCCCCGCTGCGGGATCGGTTCGGAATCGTTCACCGGCTCGACCTCTACGACCCTGAGAGCCTGGCCACGATCGTCCGTCGGTCGGCCGGCATCCTCGGCGCGCCGATTACCGACGAGGGCGCGACCGAGATCGCCCGCCGTTCCCGCGGCACGCCCCGCATCGCCAACCGGTTGCTGCGCCGGGTCCGGGATTTCGCGCATGCGCGGGGGGAGCGGACGATCGCCCTCGAAACGGCTCGCTACGGGCTCGAGCGCCTCGAGGTGGACGCCTTCGGCCTCGACGAGCTGGACCGCCGCCTGCTGTGCGCCATCGTCGAGCACTACGGCGGTGGCCCCGTGGGTCTGAAGGCACTGGCGGCCACGCTCGGGGAAGACGAGGGCACTCTCGAGGATCTGTACGAGCCGTTCCTGCTGCAGGCCGGGTTCCTGCAGCGCACGCCCCGGGGCCGCACGGTCACGCCGCGGGCGCGGCGGCACCTCGGGTACCCTGCGGCACCTGGCGAGCAGCAGGAGCTGTTTGGTTCGAGCGAGCCATGAAGATCCTGCCGTGCATCGTCAACCCGGTGTCGCGGGGGGGGCGGGCGCGGCCGCCGCAGAAGGCGCTGCAGAGCGCTGCCGCCGAGTGCGGCTGGGTGCTCGAGTGGTGGCCGACGCGAGCGCCCGGCCACGCCACGGAGCTGGCGGCCCGCGCTGCTGGCGCCGGTCACCCGATCGTGGCCGTGTGGGGCGGCGACGGGACCTACAACGAGGCAGCGCGGGGGCTGCTCAACACCGACAGCGCACTGCTCATCCTGCCGGGAGGCACCACCTCGGTGCTGGCGTTCGAGCTCGGCGTGCCGCACCGCCCCGTCGAGGCGCTGCGGCTGCAGCTCGACGGGGAGCGCCGGGCGATGGCCGCGGCTCGCACCGACCGGGGGCAAGTTTTTCTCATCATGCTCTCGGCAGGGCCCGACTCGCTCATTTTGCAGCGCATGCCCGATCTCCTCAAGCGGCGATTCGGCAAAGTGGGGATCGGCGTGCAGGCGGTGGCGGAGTTCGTCCGCGGGCGACTGCCCCGGTTTCGCGTCGTGCTCGACGACGGGGAGATCGACGCCTCGTGGTGCATCGCCGGGAACGCCAGGTGCTACGGCGGCCCGTACCACGCCACGCCGGGCGCCGATCCGTTTTCGCCCGGGCTGGAAGTGGTCACTCTCGAGCGCCACGGCCGGTTCGCGGTGGTGCCGTTTTTCTTCGCCATTCCCCGTGGCACCCACCTGCAGCGGAGAGGCGTCACGCGGCGCGCCGTAGGAACGCTGCGCCTCGAAGGACCGGGGGACGTTCCGTACCAGCTCGACGGCGACCCTGCCGGCTTCCTGCCCGTGACGGCGTTTTCCACCGAAGACCGCGTCTGGGTGCTGCTCCCCCGCCGGGCATCGTGAACGGCGGGCGGCGTGGTAGCATCCCCCGGTGACCCCGCCCGAGGCGGGGGCCTCGACCGTCACCCTGGAGAGGTCCATGAACATTGATCGCAACCGCATCGACCAGATCCTGGACAGCGCGGCGGCCGAGGGCCGCTTCGCATTGCTCGAGAGCGAGGTGTACGACGTGCTGGCGGCGGCCGGCTGCCCCGTTCCCCGGCTGGTGATGATCCCCGCCGGCGCCCCGGTCGACCCCGGCATCGCGCAGGCGCTCGGCGGGGAGCGGGTAGTGCTGAAGGTCGTCTCGCCCCACATCGCGCACAAGACCGACGTGGGCGGGGTCGTCAAGGTCGCGGCCGAGCCGCGGGCGATCGCCGCGGGCGTCGCGGCCATGCTGGAGGAGGTGCCGCGGCGGTACGCACGCTCGCTCGAAGCCCGGCCCGGCCACGCGCCGGAAGGGTACCGGAACCTCGCCGGGGAGGCGCTCGAGGTCGCGATTCGCGCCGACATCCGCGGGGTCATGGCGGTGGAGATGATCGCCTGCGAGGGCGAAGGGCCGGGCAGCGAGTCGATCTTCGCGCTCCGCCACAACCGCGAGTTCGGCCCGGTGGTCACGATGGGGATCGGGGGCGTCGACACCGAACTCATGGGCGAGGCGTGCCGCAAGGGACTGGCGGTCGTCAGCGCCAGCATCGCGCTGCTCGACGAGCCGGCGATGCTCGACGTGTTCCGATCCACGCTGTCCTACCGGCGCATGGCAGGGCTGACGCGAGGCGGCAGGAAGCTCGTCGAGGACGCCGAGATCCTCCGGGTGCTGGCCGCCTTGCGGGCGATCGGCGCGGCGTTCGGCCATGACGGGCCCGAGGGGGGCGGCGCGTCGCGCTGGACCATCACCGAGCTCGAGGTCAACCCGTTCGGGATTTCCGGCGGTCGCCTCGTCGCGCTCGACGGCCTGCTCAAGTTCCGCCGCCGCGGCACCCTGCCTCCGGCCAGGCCGATGGCCTCGATCGAGCGGCTCATGAAGCCCTCGAGCCTGGGAATCATCGGGGTCTCGGCGCGGGGGATGAACATGGGGCGGATCATCCTCGGCAACATCCTCGCGTCGGGGTTCGACCCGGCGCGGATGTACGTCGTGCGGCCGGACAGCGAGGCCATCGACGGCGTGCGCTGCGTCCCGGCGGTCGAGGACCTCCCCGAGCGGGTCGACGTCTTCGTGGTCGCCGTCGGCGCCGAGCAGGTGCCGGCGCTCATGGAGGAACTCGTCGAGCACGACAAGGCGGTCGGCGTCATCCTCATCCCCGGCGGCATGGGCGAGAAGTCGGGCGGCGAGACCATCGAGGCGCGCATCAAGGCGGCGCTCGGGCGAGCCCGCGCCGAGGGCCGGCCGCTCGTCGCCAACGGCGGCAACTGCCTGGGGATCGTCTCGCGGCCGGGCCGCTACCACACCCTCTTCATCCCCCCCAGCAAGCTGGTGTTGCGCGAGGATGGGGTCGGCAACGTCGGGTTCATCTCGCAAAGTGGCGCCTACATGATTACCCGCATGAGCAAGCTCGGCTGGCTGTCGCCGCGCTACGCCGTCTCGACGGGCAATCAAGTCGACCTCACAATCAGTGACTTCGTCCGTTTCATGCTCGGCGACCCGTTGGTGACCACCATCGCGGTGTACGTGGAGGGGTTCAAGGACGGCGACGGCCTCGAGTTCGCGACTGCCGTGCGGGAGGTGGTCCGCGCCGGCCGCGATGTCATCTTTTACAAGGCCGGGCGGACCGCCGAGGGCAAGTCGGCGACGAGCGGTCACACCGCGTCGCTGGCCGGCGACTACGACGTCTGCGAGGCGGTGGTGGCGAGCGCCGGGGCGCTCGTGGCGCGCGGCTTCGAGGAGTTCCTCGATCTCCTGAAGGTGAGCTCGCTTCTAGGCGGCAAGCGCTGGGCCGGCAGGCGGCTGGCGGCGCTGTCCAACGCCGGGTACGAGGCGGTCGGCATTGCCGACTCCTTGCGCGGCGAGGGCTGGCACCTCGAACTCGCGGTATTCGAGCCAGCCACCACGACCCGGTTGCAGGCCGCCCTGGCCAAGGGCAAGCTCGACGCGCTCGTGGACGTGCACAACCCCCTCGACCTGACGCCCATGGCCAACGACGAGGCGCACGAGGACGCGGTCCGCGCGTTTTGCGAGGATGCCGGCGTGGACCTCGTGCTGTGCTCGACGATCCCGCTCACGCCGGCCATGGCGACGCTCGCCCACGGCGTCCCCGAGCACGAGTCGATCTTCCACGAGGGCAGCCTCCCGAGCCGCCTGGCGAGGGTGCTCGCGTCAACCGACAAGCCGATCGTGGTCTCGATCGACTGCGGCAGCATCTTCGACCCCATGGCGCACCTGCTCGAGGAGAAGGGTTTACCGACGTTCCGGTCCGCCGACGTGGCGGTCCGGACGATGGGCCGCTACCTCGAAGCCAGGCTGCGGAACCGCCGTTGACGCACGTGGGGCCGGGGTCGGACGGGCGGACCGGAGGGGACGGGTGACGGCGGCCGTGGTGCGGCTCGCCTGGCGCCACCTCGCGGCGCGGCCGCGGCAGGCCGCGCTCACCGTGGCGGGCGTCGCGGTCGGCGTGGCGGTGTTCATCTTCACGGTCGCCATGATGGACGGCCTCGTGGTGTTCTTCACCCGCCGCCTCATTGGCGTCTCGCCCCTGGTCACGGTGCTGACCGAAAACCTCGAGGTGCCGGCGGCCCGGGCGGCGCTCGAGCGGGGCGCGCCCGGCGAGGTCCTGCAACTGTCGCGGCCGCCGGTTCCCGACGAGCGGCCGACAGTGCGGGGCGCCGTGGCCATGGCGCCGCTGCTGCGGCAGCTTCCCGGCGTGGAGGGGGTCGCGGTGGCGGCCCGCACTCCCGTGGTGCTGTCGTTCGGGACCATCGCGGAGCCGGCCTCGCTGCAGGGCACGATCCCAGGCGATGAGCGGACCGTCACCGAGCTGTGGAACGCCGTGCTGGAGGGGAGCTGGGATGCCCTTGAGGCACGCCGCGATGGGGTGATCCCGGGCGTGCAGCTGGCTCGCCGCCTGGGGGTCGAAGTGGGGGACAGGGTGGTGGCGGTCGGGGAGACCGGCGCGGCGCTGGAACTGGAGGTGGTGGGGGTGCTCGCCACGGGGCTCGGGGCGTACGACGAGGCGACGGCGGTCGTCAACTTGCCGGTCGCTCAGGCGCTGGCCGGGTGGGGTGCCGACGAGGCGAGCGAGATCCGCATTCGCACTGCCGCCCTCACCGGTCTGGACGGCGTGCGGCGGCAGGTGGAGGCGCTTACGGGCCACCGCGCCGAGACGTGGGACGAGGCGAACCGCGCGTCGTTGCAGCTTTTCCGGACGATCGGCACGACCACGTACCTGCTCACCGGGTTCGTCCTCGTGGTGGCGGGGCTCGGCATCGGCAACAAGCTCACCACGATCATCCTCGACAAGGAACGTGACATCGCGATCCTGCGCGCGTGCGGGTTTTCCCGCCCGGCGCTGCGCGGCGTGTTCCTGCTCGAGGGTCTCATGCTGGGGGGCAGCGGTGCTCTGGCGGGTTGTTTGCTGGCCGCGCTGGGGATCGCCTACTTCCAGGCGTTCCCGATTCGTTTCGCACCGCGCGAGGGTTCGGTGCTGGCCTACACCGAGCTGTTCCTGGCCAACGACCCGCGCTACTACGCCGTGGTTTCCGGGGTCGCCCTCGCCATCGCGGCGCTGGCGGCGCTCGTCGCGGTGCGCAAGGCAGTGAGGGTGCTGCCGGTGGAGGTGCTGCGTGGCGCGGCGTGAGAGCGGGGTGGAGGGAGAGGCGGTGCGAGGCGAGGTGCTGGTGGCACGGGGCCTCGTTCGGCGGCTGGGGCAAGGGGCGGCCGCGCGCGAGGTGCTGCGAGGTGTGGATCTGGTACTCGACAGCGGCGAGTTCGCCTGCCTCGTCGGTCCCTCCGGGTCAGGGAAGTCGACGCTGCTTTACCTGCTCGGAGGGCTCGACCGCCCCGACGAGGGCGAGGTGTTGGTCGCCGGCGTCTCCCTCCGGTCGGTCGACGACGACAAACTCGCCCGGCTGCGCAACCGTCTCATCGGCTTCGTCTACCAGTTTCACTTCCTGCTGCCCGAGTTTTCCGCCCTCGACAACGTGCTGATGCCGCTGTGGGCGCGCGGCGGCGGCCGCTCGCCGCAGGAGCGGGCGTGGGGGGCCGAGCTTTTGGCCCGGGTGGGACTCGGGGGCATGCTGGACAAGCTCCCCCGCCAGCTTTCCGGGGGTGAGCAGCAGCGTGTTGCCGTGGCCCGGGCGCTCGTCAACCGGCCGCGCCTGCTGCTGGCCGACGAGCCGACGGGCAACCTGGATTCGGCCAACGCCACGGCAGTGTACGAGCTGTTCAGGCAGCTCAACCGCGAGCTCGGCCAGACCATCCTGGTCGTCACCCACGACCAGAGCTGGGCGGAGCGGTCGGACCGCGTGCTGCGGCTGCTCGACGGGCGGATCGTGGCTGACGAGCGCCGGGAGGATAGGGTGGGAGGCAAGTCATGAGACGGTGGTTCGTGCTGCTCGGACTGGTGGCTGCGGCGGGGCTCGTGCTCGGCCGGGTCGTCTGGAAGAGCGTGCGAGGGGTCGAGGTGAGGCTGGCGCCGGTGGAGCAGGGTCGGGTGGTGGCGGCGGTTTACGCCACCGGGCGGGTGGATACCGACCGTCGGGCCACGGTGCGCGCGCGTGTGGCGGCGCCCCTGGAGGCCGTGCTGGTCGGCCCCGGCGAGCAGGTGGCGCAGGGACAAGTCGTCGCCCGACAAGAGCGGGCAGAGGTGGAGCTCGCGGTGGAAAGGGCCGGGCGGGAGCTGGAGGCAGCCCGCGCCGCGCTTGCGGAGGCGGCTGACGCGGCGGCGCGAGCCGAGCGGCTGGCGAGGCAGGGGTTGTTGCCAGAGGACGAGTGGGTGCGAGCCAGAGAGCGAGGGCGAGAGCTCGAGGCAGCGGCGGCAGCCAAGGCTTCTGCCCTGGCGCTGGCCAGGGAGCAGGCGGGGTGGGTCGAGCTGAGGGCACCGCTCGCCGGGGCCGTGAGCTCGCTCGCACACCGCGCCGGCGACGCGCTGCGCGAAGGCGACGACGTGCTGACCATCGTGGACCTCTCGTCCGCGTACGTGCGCGTGGCAGTGGACGAGCGCGATCTCGGGCGGGTGGCGCCGGGGCAGGACGTGCGGCTCGTCTTCGACGCCTTTCCCGACCGCCCTCTCACCGGGTCGGTGTGGCGGATCCTGCCGGCGGTGGACCGCCTCACGAAGTCCGCGGACATCCTGGTGGAACTGCCGGCCGAGCGGCCGCCACTGCAGCTCGACCTCACGGCCACCGTCAACATCGTGATCGGGGTGGTGGATGGCGCGGTGGTGGTGCCCCGGGACGCCCTGCTCGGGAGCGGATCGGTCCGGCAGGTCGTGCTCGTGGACGCCGGCTCGATGGCCGTCTTCAGGGACGTCCGGATCGGCGTGTGCGATGCGCGCGCCTGCCAGGTGGTGGACGGCGTGGTTCCGGGCGAGCGGGTCATCTCGCCCGCGCCGACGGGACTGCGCCCGGGCGCGAGAGTGCGGGTGCAGTGATCGACCACCTGCGCATTGCCGAGGCCCAGCTTCGTGGTCGCCCCCGCCAGTCGGCCATCGCCCTCGTTTCGGTGGCGGTCGGCTCGGCAATGCTGATCGTCACGCTTTCCCTCACGACCGGGCTGGCCGAGGACTTCATCCGCAAATCGACCGAGACGTCCCCCCACGTCGAGGTCCTGCCGCGGCGGCCCCGAGGCTTGTGGCCGGAGGCGTTGCCGGCCCCGGGGGACGCGGTCATCGACCTCGCCCGCCACCACGTCCCGGACGAGAAGCGCTCGGTGCGCCCGCTCAAGGGTGTGCTCTCGGAACTCGCGGCAATGCCCGGCGTGCGGGTCGTGACCCCGGCCGTGGAAGCGCAGGCCGTGCTCCTGTACGGCACCGTCCGGCGGCCAGTCGTGCTGACCGGCGTGGCGCCGGCAGCCGAGGCGGCCATCACCAGCCTCGACGAGAAGGTGGTGCGAGGCCGCTGGGAGGATCTCGAGGCCACCGCCGACGGCGTGATTCTGGGCGCGCAGCTCGCCCGCAGCCTCGGAGTGGAGGTGGGCTCGCACTTGCAGGCGCAGGGGGCGAACGGCGGCGCGGTGCCGCTGCGCGTGGTGGCGGTGATCGATGCCGGGCTGGCGGCCGTGGACCGCCGGGCGGCCATCGTGAACCTCCCACCTGCCCAGGCCCTGGCCGGTTTGCCGGCGGACCAGGCCACGAAGGTCCACGTCGGGCTGGAGGATCCCCTTCAAGCTGAAAGCTTCGCCCGCACCGCCGAGGCGAGGATCGGCTACGTCTGCAGCTCGTGGCAGGAGCAGGCCTCCTCGCAACTCGAGGCGTTCGAGCGCCAGAACCTCATCACCAGGGTGCTGGTGCTGTTCACCGTGCTGGTCGCCGCGTTCGGAGTCGGCAACGTGCTGGTCCAGCTCGTAGCCGACAAGCGGCGGGACATCGCGATCCTCCGGGCGGCGGGGTTTTCTCGCCACGATATCGGGATCATCTTCCTTCACCAGGGGGTGCTGCTGGGTCTGCTGGGCTCGGTGGCCGGCTGGGTTGCCGGCGCGGCGCTGATCCGCATCGTCGGAGCGCTGCCGGTGGACTTCGGAGAGGCCGCAGTGCTGCGCAACGAGCGCCTGCAAATGGCGGAGTACCCGTGGTTTTACGGCCTGGCGCTGGGTGTCTCGCTGCTCGTCTGCGCTGTCGCCGCCGTGCAGCCGGCGCGACGCGCCGCCGCACTGGAGCCGACGGCGATCCTGCGCGGCGAGCGCTGACCCCGCGAGCCGAAGGTGGGCGGCCGTGCCGTGTGGGGGGAGCGACCCTGGACCCTTAACTCGCGGCCAGGCGGGGGAACGGCCCCGCAACGTGGCACGGCTGCGCCAGGGGGTCAAGCCCGGAGAGGAGTTCGGCCAGGCAGCGGCGAAGGCGAGGATGGGTCCACCGCGGGGCCAGCTCGCAGGCGGGCAGCAGCGCGAAGCGTCGCTCGGCGAGACGGGGGTGGGGCAGGGTGAGCTCTGGCGAGACGACGACCACGCCAGGGGCGATGAGCAGGTCGAGGTCGAGCGGGCGGGGCCCCCAGCGCGCCTCACGGTGCCGCTTCCGGCCGGCGGCGCACTCCAGCTCCAGGCAGCGCCGCAGCAGCGCCAGCGGCGTGGAGCGCAGCTCGAGCAGCACTGCGGCGTTGAGGTAGTCCGGCTGCGGCGGGCCGAGGGCGGTACTGCGCCAGAGGCGGGACACGCCCACCACCGGGTGCTCCGACTCGAGCGCCGCGAGGGTCTGTGCGAACGCGTGTGCGACGTCGCCCTGGTTGCCGCCGAGACCGAGCAGGAGCTGCGTCCGATCGCCCTCCCGCCTGCATGATACGATGCCCACGAACAGGGGGCCGCACATGACGGATGCAGCGGAAAGGGCACGGAGCGCACGCACCTGGCTGGAGCGGCTGGGCGCCCGGGTGCCGGGGTTTCGCGGGTACCTCGAGCGGGAGACCCGGCGCGAGGTGGACCAGGCGCTGAGGGCCGAGCTGGCGACGCGAATCGACCGGGCGCGCGAAGGCGTGCTCGCCTTCACCCGGCGTCTCCGGCTCGATCAAGCCGACCTGCTGCAGCGGCTGTCGGCAGCCGAGAAGCGGCTCGATAGCCTTGCCAACACGCTGCGCCATGCCGGATCGGGGTACGCGGGGTGGTTCGATGCCGCCAAGGTCGGCGAGGCGGAGCTCGAGAAGCTGTACCGCTTCGATCTGGCGCTCGTGGAGGCGGTCGATGCCCTCGTGGCGGCGGCCGGCGGTCTGGACGGCGAGGGTGGGGTCGAAGAGCTCGAGCGGCGCCTCGAGGAAGCGGCATCGCAGCTCGGAGCGCGGGACGCCGTGGTCGAGAGTGTGCTGGGCGCGTGAAAGGGGGCGACATGAGCCAGTTCCTGGAGGTCATCGAGCATTACGATCCGTCAGGGCACGAAATCGCCTACCGTTTTCCGCCCGAGGGCAGCGCCGACGTCAAGTTCGGCGCCCAGCTCATCGTCCACGAGGCGCAGGAGGCGGTGTTCTACCGGGACGGCCGGGCGCTGGACGTGTTCGGCCCCGGGCGCCACACCCTCACGACCCAGAACATTCCGCTGCTCACCAAGGTGCTGGCGGCGCCGTTCGGCTTCACCTCGCCGTTCCGCGTCCAGGTCGTGTTCGTCTCCCTGCGCACGTTCCTCGACCAGAAGTGGGGCACGCGCGAGCCGGTGGTGTTTCGCGACCGCGAGCTGGGTGTGGTGCGGTTGCGGGCGTTCGGGACGTACGCCTACCGCATTCGCGACGCCCGCACGTTCGTCAACACGGTGGTGGGCTCGCTCGGCCAGCTCGACACGGCGCGGCTGCAGGACTTTTACCGTGACATGATCGTGTCGCGGCTCAACGACCTGCTGGGCGAGAACCTCACGTCGGTGCTCGACCTCCCCGCCTCGTACGACGAGCTGGGCGCCCTGGCCAAGGCTCGCCTGGTCGAGGACTTCGGCAAGTACGGCGTGGATCTCTCGGACTTCTACGTGAACTCCATCACGCCTCCGGACGAGGTGCTGCAGCGCCTCGACGAGCGCGCCTCGATGGGGGCGGTCGGGGACCTCGCGGCGTACACGCGGTTCAAGGCAGCCGTGGCGCTGGGCGATGCGGCGAGGTCCGAGGGCGGCGGCGGTGCGGCCGGGGCGGGGCTCGGCGTGGGGCTGGGCGCCGGTTTCGGCGTGCAGATGGCGGGCGCCCTCGGCGAGGCGCTGCGTGGCGGCGCAGTCCCGGCCGCCGGCGGTGCCGGAGCGGCCGCGGCTTTCTGTCCCCATTGCGGCAGCGCGCTGCCGGCCGGGGCGCGCTTTTGCCCCGGTTGCGGCAAGCCAGCAGGGGGCGCCGTGTGCTCCGGGTGCCGGCAGCCGCTGCCCGCCGGCGCCCGCTTTTGCCCGGCCTGCGGCACCCCGACGTGAGCCAGCGCTGCAGGCTGGCTGGCGCCGCGCTCGTGGCGGGCCGCTGCAGGCACCTGCTCACGGAGCCGGCAGTGGGACGGGGGCTTCCTCTTCCGGGAACAGCGAGGGCATCGGGCACACGAGAGGCTCGAGCCGCGCCATGACGATCTGGCCCCATCGGCTCGGCTCCTCGCCGGCGAGGTCGAGGCAGGCGAGCCCCCGCTGGCGAATCTGCTGATCGAGGAGCTGGTCGATGGCGCGCTGGAACGCCAGGTCCACGTCGCGGACGCCGTCCCAGCGCGGAGCGCTCCACAGCGGCACCTTGACGAGGCAGTCGTAGGTTTCCAGCCAGCGAGCGAGGAGCGGCTCCCAGGACGGCTGGGGGCCGGTGGCGTGTACGAGGTAGCAGTAGTTGTCGAGCACCGAGCGGTCGCAAATGACGACCTGATGAGTCGCCTCCGCCTCGATTTCCCAGGCCATCTGGGTGTGGAGGATCCACGACTGGGCGGCGAGGCTGGTCTCGCGGTTGATCGGCAACGGGCAACGGCGCGCCACCTCCCGCACCATCTCGACGTTGACGTCCCGCCGCTTGAGGCGGGCCGCCAGCTCGTAGCACAGGGTGGTCTTGCCGACGCCGTGCGTGCCGATGAGCGCGACCTTCACTCCGCTCTCCCGTCTGCGCCCAGCGCCTCGATGGCGGCGAGGAGGGCGCTCCCGTCGCGCGGCCGCTGCGCCGGCTCCTTGGCCAGGCACGCGAGGATGAGCTGGCCGGTCCCCGGGTCGAGGTCGGGGGCGAGGGTGGCCGGGTCGGGTGGAGGCTGTTCGAGGTGAGCCTTGAGGATGTTCCCCTGCATGAACGGCAAGGTGCCGGTGGCGAGCTGGAAGAACGTCACGCCGAGGGCGTAAACGTCGGTTCGCTTGTCCGGGTTCTCGCCCACGATTTGCTCGGGCGCCATGAAGTACGGCGTGCCCGCGGCCCCCGACGCCGACTGGTCCTGCTCGTCGAGACGGCGCGCGATTCCGAAGTCGAGGATCTTGATCTGCCGCCGGTCGGCCAGGATCATGTTGGCGGGCTTGAGATCGCGGTGCACCACGCCGGACGCGTGGGCGTACGCCACGGCCTCGGCGATTTGCCGCATGAAGCCGAGCAGGTGGAGCCGCACGAACAGGGGCTCCTCGCGCAGGAGCTGGTTGAGGGTCGGGCCGGGCACGAACTCCATCGAGATGTAGTACGACCCGAACCCGCGGTCGAAGTCGTAAATGTGCACGATGCCCGGGTGCGAGAGGGCGGCGGCGGCCCGCGCCTCCCGCTCGAAGCGGCGGAAGGCGTCCGGGGTGTGCTGGCGGGAGTTGAGGATCTTGATCGCCACCGGCCGCCCGAGCCGGGTGTCGAACGCCTTGTAGACGACGCCCATGCCGCCCCGCCCCAGCTCCTTCTCGAGCCGGTAGCGCGACGCGGCTTCGCTGGCCGGCGCCTCCGGCGAGCCCGGCACCGGCGTCAGGCCGCCCGAGGACTGGAGCTGCTCGATCGTCTGCCGCTGCGCCTTGATGGTCTGGAGGCGCCTGGCGGCATCCTCGTACGAGTAGTCGAAGTCGACGATCTTTTGCCACGCCGACTCGGCGGCCTTGAGGTCGCCGTGCTGCTCGAGCAGGTGCGCCAGCGTGTAGAACGCAGGCAGCAACTCGCGCCGCACCGTCTGCTCGCTGGTGGCTCGCTGCACGGCGCCGATGGCCGTGGGGAGGTCCACCTCGCGGGCGAGCCACACCGCGAGCTTGGACAGCGGCTCGGCGAGCGACGGCACCTTGGCCGAAGTCGCCGACAGCATCTCCCACGCCGCCTTGAGCTCACCGGCCTCGAAGAGAACGGTGAACCCCTCCTCGATCCGGCCCTGACGGGCGAGGAAGCCTGCCAGTTCGAGCTGCTCGCCCGCGCGGCCGAGAAGCTGCTCGGCGCGGGCAAGGTCCCCGGCCCGCTCGAAACACCGGGCGGCCTGCAGGAGGTTGCCGTGGCGCTCCCAGAGCAGGCCGGCCTCCTCCCACTCGCCGATCGAGCCCAGCAGGTCCGCCGCCTCCTGGGGGTCGGGAATGTGCGCCGCCGCCTCGGCGGCCTCGCGCGGCATGCCGGCCTCGCGGAAGCGCTCGAACGCCTCGCGGAAGCGCCCCAGCTCGACCAGCACCTCGGCCGCCTCGGCCGGCATCCCGGCCACCCCGAACAGGTGCGCCGCTTCTTCGAGCCGGCCCTCCTCGCGCAGGCGCTGGGCGCGCAGGCGGGTGGCCCTGTCGTCCTGGCCGGCCGCCTGGAGCGCCTCGGCGGCACGCCCGAACTCGCCGGCGGACTCGAATACCTTGGCCGCCTCGGCCGGCTGCCCGGCCTCCAGCAGCAGCTCGCCGGCCTCCTTGAGGCGGCCAGCCGCCAGCGCCACCTGGGCAGCGAGCTGCGGGCGGCCGGCCTCGCGAGCGGCGCGCACCGCGATTTCCGCCGAGCTCGTCGACAGGCGCTTCGCTTTGGCGGCCATCTCGACCGCGTTGGCGGCGCGGCGGGCGTCGCCGGCCCGCATGAACACCTCGACGGCCGCCTCCGCCTTGTTGTGCTCCACGAGGTATGTGCCGTACCGCAGCCAGAGCTGCAGTGCCAGCTCCTCGTTGCCCTGGCGGGAGGCCAGCGACGCGGCGCTGGCCAGGCACTCGCCGCCTTCCTTCTGGTAGTAGTTGAGGGCGGCGTTGATGCGTCCGAGGTTGCGCGCCACTTCCCCGGCCCGGCCCCACGCCCGCCCTCGCCTGAACGCCCGCAGCGCCCGCCGCGGGTGGCCGGCTTCGAGCCAGAATTCGCCGGCCGCGCGGAAGTCGCGGCGGCGGTCGGCGCGCAGCGCAAGGTCGGTGGGGGAACCCTGACGGGGCGAGAACAGCCCGAAACTGACCAGCGCCAGCAGTCCGGCGGTGATGTGCCCGACGATCATCACGATCTCGGACTTGGGCAACAGGAGAAACGGCGGCAGCGGCCTCAGGAGAGGGTCGACACCGAGCAGCGGCACGATCCACCAGAGGTTCAGCCAGACGACGAGCGAGGTGGCGAGCACCGAGGCGACCGATCGGGTGCCGCGCGTCACGACGATCGCGAGGAAGGGGAGGAACAAGGCCTCGCCCACGAGCAGCATGCGCGCATTCTAGCGGCTTGTTCACCTCTTCGCACGCCACCTCGCGGGGAATGGGACCGGAAAGGTGACGGGCGACACCCTTGAAAGTTTACAAGAAGGCGCTCATATTTCGTGACGGCGTGTGACGCTAGTGGGGGACGTGATGAAGGACCTGTATGCGGTGCTCAAGGTTGCACGCGACGCCAGCCCGGAGGAGATCAAGAAGGCGTATCGCAAGCTGGCGCGGCGCTGCCATCCCGACGTGAACCCGCACGATCCCGACGCCGAGCGCAAGTTCCGCGAAATCCAGGAGGCGTACGCCGTGCTCTCGGATCCCGCCAAGCGAGCGCAGTACGACCGCTTCGGAACGATCGACGAGGCCGAAGTGGCGGCGCGGAGCGCGCGGGCCTGGCGCGGGCGCGGCAAGTCGCGGGTGAACGTCAGCTTCGGCGGGTTCGGAGGCTTCCCCGATCTCGGAGACCTGTTCGGCGACTTTTTCCGGCAGGGTGGCACGCCGTCCCCCGCGCCGGCGCCGCCGGCCGAGGTGGCGGTCGAGCTCGACCTCGCGGAAGCCGTGAAGGGCACCTCGGTGGTGGTGGCGTTGCGGCGCGAGGTGGAGTGCGAGGCGTGCCGTGGGCGGGGGAATGACGGCGAGCGGACCTGCGGGCGGTGCCGCGGCAGCGGGCAGCTCATTCACACCGACCGTGTGAGGGTGCGCATCCCGGCCGGCGTGGGGGACGGCGACCGGGTGCGGGCCGCGGTCCGTTCGGTGCCGGGCGGAGAAATCTCGGTGACGGTCAAGGTCAGGCCGCACCCGTTCTTCGATCGAAAGGGCGACGACATCCACACGACGGTGCCGATCACCTTCGCCGAGGCCACGGTCGGCGCGGAGATCGAGGTGGGGACGATCTGGGGCCCGGTGCGCGCCAAGATTCCGCCCGGCACCCAGTCCGGCCAGCGCTTCAGGCTCCGGGGCAAGGGCGTTCGCAACGCCCGTACGGGCATTCCCGGAGATCACTACTACACCGTGCAGGTGGCCGTTCCCAGGGTCGTGACCCCGGGCGGGCGAGAGCTCGTCCGGCGAGTCGCCGAGATGTACGCAGTCGACCCCCGCGCGAACCTGCCCCTGGCCTTGACGTGAAACCGGGAGTTCGGCGCTACAATGTGACGATGGTCGACAACAGCAAGCGTATCGACGAGTTGAAACGGGAGCTGGCGAAGGACCCGCGGTCGCGCCAGTTCTACCAGCTGGGCGAGCTGCTGAGGCGTGACGGGCGGCTCGGCGAGGCGGCCGAGGTGCTGAGGGGAGGCCTCAAATACCACGTGCGCTACGTCGCTGCCTGGGTCGCCCTGGGTCGCACCTGCCTCGACCTCGGCCACGGCAAGGAGAGCGAGGCCGCCGACGCGCTCACCCAGGCTCTCGGGCTCGACGCCCACAACCCCGTGGCGTGGCGCCTGCTCGGCGAGGCGCGCCTGGCGTGCGGGCAGCGTTCGGCGGCGCTCGAGGCGATGGAACGGGCGCTGGCGCTCGTGCCGGGGGACGAGGTCCTGAAGGCCGCCGTGGATGCGCTCAAGGCGGATGTAGAGCGGACCGCGGCCCCCCCCTCCCGTCCGGCCGAGCCGGCGCCGCCGCCCCCCGCCGCAGCGGCTCAGGTGCCCGAGCCGGCGCCGGCCCCCGTGCCGTTCGAATTCGACGCGGCCCCGCTCCCGCTCGAGCCGACGCCCTCCCCGGTGCCCCCGGAGGAAAGCCCGGCGCCCGAGGCTCCGACGCCGGCCGAGGCCGGGCTCGGCGAGGCTGCGCCGGCGCTCGAGCCGCTGCCCGCCGTTCCCGCGGAGGGGCTCGTTGGCGAGCCCGCCGGCGAGGTCTTCGACGTGTTCGGCGAGCCTTTGCTGGCGCCCGCTGAGCCAGTCGTGGCCGCGGAGGCCGTTGCGGCGAGCGGCGAGGAAGCCGTCGCCGAGGCGCATGCTCCTGCCGGCGGGGCGGTGCTCGCCGAGCCTGCGCCGGAGCTGCCGCCCGCCGCGCCCGAGACGGCGCCGCCCGAAGTCGAGGGTGCCGGGGAGGCAGTCGCACCGGCCGCGGAAGAGGCGGCCGGGGCCGCTGCAGCCCTCGAGGCCCTTCCCCCCGAGCCCCCGGCACAGCCTGCCGCGCCGCCCGAGTTCGTGGAGGTGGCAAGACCCACGGCAGCCGTGGCGGTCCCGGAGGAAGCCGATGCGCCGCCGGCCCAGGCGCCGGCCGAGGAGTCCGAGCCGCCGGCTGCAGCGGTCGCGCCGGCTGCCGAGGCTCCTCCGGCCGTCGAGCCTGCCGCCGACGCTCACCCTCCGGCGTCGCTGACGCTGGCGAGGCTCTATCTCCGGCAGCAGCAGATGGAAGCCGCCATCGAGGTGCTCGAGACGCTGCTGCGCCGCGAGCCGGACAACCAGGAGGCGCGCGAGCTGCTCGGGCTCGTGCGCGACATGATGGATGAGGCGCCGCCGGTCTCGGCGCCGACGTTGACGCCCAGCGAGCGGAAGATCGCCTCGCTGCAGCGCTGGCTGGCCCGGGTTGCTGCGGGCCGGGAGAGGATCGCGCGATGAGCTTTGCGAGCCATCTCAACGACCTGCGCGCCTGCGAAGGCGTCTTGATGACGGCCATCGCCGACCGCGACGGCATCCAGGTGGAGAGCTGGGGCGGGCGGCACGGCGAGGTGGATGAAATCGTGGCCGAGTACTCCACGTTCTTGCGAGAGGTGGCCAGCGCGAACCGTGAGCTGCAGCTCGGCGATCTCGAGCAAGTCGTGGTGGCGGCGGAGCGCCGCGTGGCCATCCTCACGTCCATCACGAAAGACTACTTCCTCCTCACGGTGCTGACCCGCGACGGCAACACCGGGAAAGCCCGCTACGCGAGCCGCATCGCGGCCTTCCGGCTGCGGGGCGACTTCCTCTAGGAGAGACATGCTCACGCTCGAGGAGCTGTGCCAGCTCATCCGCGTCGTCGCCGAGCACAAAGTCGGCTCGGTGGAAATCGAGCAGGAGGGGATGCGGATCCGCATCGACGGCCCGCCGCCCGTAGCGCCTCCCCTCCCGGCCTGGCCGCCGGCGCCGCCGGTCCACCCCCCGGCGACCCACCCGCTGCCGGTCGGCAGTGCGGCCCCCGCACCGCCGGCGGCAGTGGAGCCGGAGGAGAGCGGTCTGGTGTACGTCACCTCGCCGATCGTGGGGACGTTCTACCGGGCGCCGAACCCCCAGGCGCCGCCGTTCGTCGAGGTGGGCGCCGTGGTCCGCAAGGGCCAGGTCCTGTGCATCGTCGAGGCCATGAAGCTGATGAACGAGATCGAGTCGGACGTCTCGGGCACGGTGGTCAAGGTCTTCCCCGACAACGCGCAGCCGGTCGAGTTCGGCCAGCGGCTGTTCGCGATTCGCCCGGCGTGAACGTGCCATGCTGTCCAAGGTCCTGATCGCCAACCGCGGCGAGATCGCCTTGCGCGTCATCGCCGCCTGCCGGGAGGCCGGACTCGCCACCGTGGCGGTGCACTCGGAGGCCGATCGGGACTGCCTGCATGTCCGCCTGGCGGACCAAGCGGTGTGCATCGGCTCGCCGCCGGCCAAGGCCTCGTACCTCAACATCGCATCGGTGATCGCGGCAGCGGAAATCACGGGGGCCGACGCGGTACATCCCGGCTACGGCTTCTTGGCCGAAAACGCCCACTTCGCCGAGGTCGTGCAGGAATGCGGCCTGACCTGGATCGGACCGCCGCCCGCGGCGATCCGGCTAATGGGCGACAAGGCCCAGGCCCGGCGGACGGCGGCCGCGAGCGGCGTGCCGATCCTGCCGGGATCCGCCGAGCCGCTCCGCTCCCGCGAGGAGGCGCTTGCCCTCGCGGCGGAGATCGGCTTTCCGGTGATCTTGAAGGCTTCCGCCGGGGGCGGCGGCAAGGGGATGCGGGTGGCGGCCGATGCCCGGGCGCTGCATCAGGCGTTCGACACAGCCCGCATGGAAGCGGACCGGGCGTTCGGCAACGACGAGGTATACCTCGAGAAGTACCTCGACTGCCCGCGCCACATCGAGGTGCAGATCCTGGCCGACAGCGCCGGGCGGACGATCGCGCTCGGCGAGCGCGAGTGCTCGATCCAGCGGCGGCACCAGAAGCTGATCGAGGAGGCCCCCTCCACGGCCGTCGACGAGGCGCTGCGCGAGCAGATGTGCGACGCCGCGGTGGCGGTCGCCCAGGCGGTCGGGTACCGCTCGGCCGGGACGGTGGAGTTCCTCTTCCAGGACGGGCGGTTTTACTTCATGGAAATGAACACCCGCATCCAGGTCGAGCACCCCGTCACCGAGGCCGTGACCGGGGTCGACCTCGTGCTCGAGCAGCTCCGCATCGCCGCCGGCCTGCCGCTCGGCTTGCGCCGGCGGCCGCCGCTGCGCGGGCATGCCATCGAGCTGCGCATCAACGCCGAGGATCCGCAAACCTTCACCCCCTCGGCCGGTCTCGTCACGGAGCTCGGGTTCCCGGTCGGGCCGGGGGTGCGGGTCGACAGCCACCTGTACCGCGGCTACCGGGTGCCTCCCACTTACGACTCGCTCATAGCCAAGGTCATCGTCTTTGGACGCGACCGTCAGGAGGCGGTGCGGCGGGCCCGACGGGCGCTCGACACTTTTCTCATCGGCGGCATCAAGACCTCGATTCCGCTCCACCGGCGTATCCTGGACGAGCCGGATTTCCTTGCCGGCCGGCTCTCGACGCACTTCCTGGATCGCCTGTTCAGGCCGGAGGCGGAGACGTGACATGCTGGTGTTCCTGGTGGGGTTCATGGGGGCTGGCAAGACCAGCTCGGGGCGGGCGCTGGCGCGGCTGCTCGGCACGCTTTTCTGGGACCTCGACGCCCGCGTCGAGGCAGTGGCGCGCATGAGCGTGGCGGAGATCTTCCGCGCCCGGGGCGAGGCCGGCTTCCGCGCTGCCGAGACGCGGCAGCTCGCGGGGGTGGCGCGCCATGCGAGCGCGGTCGTGGCCACGGGTGGGGGCACCTTTGTGCAGCCGGCGAACCGGGAGCTCATCCGGAGGTGCGGGAGGTCCGTCTTCATCGACGTGCCGTGGGCGGAGTTGCTGCGCCGCCTGCCGGGCAAGCACGGCGAGCGGCCGCTGTTCGCGAGCCCCGAGCAGGCGCTCGAGCTGTGGCGGGCGCGTTTGCCCCACTACCGGCAAGCGGACCTCCACATCCAGCCGCGACCCGACGAGGACGCCGAGGCCGTGGCGCATCGCATCGCCCTGTTGCTCGGGGGGGCGCGGTGAGGTACCTGATCCTCTCCGACGTCCATTCCAACCTCGAGGCCATGCGGGCGGTGATGGCGCACGCCGCCCGCAAGCGCCGGGACGGCGTGCTGTTCCTCGGCGACGCCGTCGGCTACGGTGCGGCCCCCAACCAGGTGGTGGAGCGGCTGCGCATGATGGGCAGCCTGGTGCGGTCGGTGCGCGGGAACCACGATCGGGTGGTGCTCGACCCGACGCAAGGCGCGGTGTTTTTCAACAACCACGCGCGCCGCGCGGCGGCCTGGACGGCCGAGCTGCTGACCGGCGCCAACCACCGCTGGCTCGAGGCGCTTCCGCCGGGGCCGCGAGAGGTGGAGCCCGGCCTTGCGATTTGCCACGGCTCGCCGGCCGACGAGGACGAGTACCTGTTCACCGAGGCCGAGGCGCAGGCGGCGTTCGGAGCCACCTCCGGCCGGGTCGTGTTCTTCGGGCACTCCCACGTGCCGTGCATGTTCGAGCTGACCGAGCACGGCGGGCGGCAGAGCATCGTCGGGGTGCTGTTGCGCGGCAGCCGGGTCGTCATCGACCTCGACCCCGCCCGCCGCTACCTCATCAACCCCGGGTCGGTGGGACAGCCGCGCGACCGCGACGCCCGGGCCGCGTACGGCCTGTACGACTCCGAGGCCCGCCGCTTCACCCTCTACCGCGTCGAGTACGACGTCGAGATGGCGCGGCGGAGGATCATGGGCGCCGGGCTGCCGGCGATTCTCGGCGACCGCTTGCTGCACGGGGCGTAGCGCCCCGATCCCGGCGAGGAGCGCACATGCGAGGGACGTTCATCCTGTCGATGCTGCTGGTTGCGGCCGCCGGAGCGGCCGGGGACGGCGAGCCAGACGCGGCGCGCGCGGCTCTCCTGGCCGCCGCCGACGGCCGGCGCTTCGAGGCCGGACAGCTCGCCACGCTGGCGCGCTCGGCCGATCCATGGCTGCGGGCGGAAACAGCCCGGGTGCTGGGGCGGCTCGACCGCCTCGAGACCCTCGACACGCTCGCCGCCCTGAGCCGCGACCCCATGCCGGAGGTGCGCGTGCAGGCCGTCGAGGCCATCGGCCGCCTGGCGCTGCGCTGGCCCGGCGGGCTGCCCCAAGCCGAAGCGAAGCGCGCCGGGGCCATCCTCGCGAAAGCGATGAAGGACCCCGCGGCGGAGGTGCGCGCTGCCGCGTGCTGGGCCGCCCCGGCGGTGCCGTTCGGCAAGCGGGGCGAGCTGCTCGCCAGGCGCGCGCGCACGGACCCGAGCCTCGAGGTGAGGGTGCGGGCTCTTGCCGAACTGTGGCGGTTGTCCGAGCAGAACTGGGTCGCCACGGCCGCGGCGGCGGCGCGGGAGCCGGACAGTCGGGTGCGACAAGCCGCCGCCTGGTCGCTGGCCCGGGGCGGCCCCGGCGCCGGCCCGGTGCTGGCCGCCTGCGCGGCGGATCGTGACCCGGCCGTGCAGGTGGCGGCGCTCGACGGCGCCAGGCGAGGCCATGCGGCGGCGCTGTGGGGCCCGGCGCTGGCCGCCACGGGCGCTGGCGACGCCATGGTGCGAGCCGCTGCCTGGACGGCGCTCGCGGCGGCACTCGATGCCGAGCCGACCAGGACCCTCCCGCAGGAGATCGAAAGGCGGCTTGCGGCGACGATCGAGCAACGAGACCCGGAGCGCGCCCAGGAGCGTGTGGCGGCCATCCGGCTGGCCGGGGCGGCCAAGGTGTGCGCGGCCCGGCTCGAGGTCGTGGCCGACGGCGGGGAGAACTGGGTGGCGGCGGAAGCCGCTGCGGCGCTCGGCCGGTGGCCCGAGCGGGCCGAGGCGGTGCGGCGCATCGCGACCACCGACGGCGACCCGCGCCAGCTCGTGGTGATCCGCTCTCTGGCCAAAGTCGCCGGCGGCACCACCACGCTGGCGGTGCTGCTTTCCCATTCCGAGGCTCGCGTGCGGCTCGCTGCCGCCGAGGCCGCGGCGGCCAGCGGCGCCCCGGAGCTCGGGCCGGCGCTGGACGCCCGGCTCGACGATCCCGATGCGGCGGTGCGCGCCACGGCCATCGAGGCGCTCTCCAGGGCCGGGCGGCTGCCGCCCACCGAGGAGCTGCTCGGGCGGCTGGCGCGCGAACGGGAGAGCAAGGAGGCCGACGGCGCGCTGGCGCTCATCGAGGCGCTCGGGGCGGCCCGGGAGCTGGCTTCCGAGGTGAAGGAGGCGCTGCGCCAGTCGGCCGGAGTCCGCGACGCCAGCGTGGCGCGTGCCGCGTGGGCGGTGCTGGTGGGGCACGGCGAGAAGCTGGCTCCTCCGGTCGTGGCCACCGGAGAGGACAGCGAGCACTACCGCGCGGTCGCGCGCTGGGCGCGCACGCCGCGCTGGCTCGAGGTGGTCACCGAGCGCGGCACGCTGCAGATCGAGCTCGACACCCTCCAGGCGCCGCTGGCAACCCATCGCCTGTGGCGCCTCGTTGAGGACAGGTTCTTCGACGGGTTGACGTTCCACCGCGTGGTCCCGACCTTCGTGGCGCAGGGGGGCGACCCCCGGGGCGACGGCTGGGGCGGGCCGGGCTTCACGCTTCGCCATGAAGACTCGCTCACCCCCTACGGGCCTGGCGCGGTCGGGCTCGCCCACGCGGGCCCCGATACCGCCGGCTGCCAGCTCTTCGTGACGCTGACCCGCCAGTTCCACCTCGACGGCCGCTACCCGGTCGTGGGCAAGGTGGTGCACGGCCTCGAGGTGGCGCGCCGGCTGCGGGTCGGCGACCGCATCCTGCGGGTGAGGGCGACCGAGAAGCCTGGGCACTACCATCCGGTCTGGTACGGTGCCATCGACCCCGCACGGCTCGACGAGGGCATCGAGGGCTGGCGCGACGAGGCCTCGAGGTACGAGCCGGAGCGCCGCTGGCTCGAGCTGCTGGCGAGCGCGAGGCTCCGCTACGAGCTGGTAGTGGCCCTGGGGACGTGGTGCGGCGACTCCCGGGAGCAGATCCCAAGGCTGCAGGCGGTCCTGGCGGCGCTCGGGGAGAGGTCGCCGTTCGCTGCGGTGCGCCTGCTCGGGGTCGACCGCTCGAAGTGGATCGACCGCGAGCTGTACCCGTTCGGAGCGGTCGAGCTGGTGCCGACGATCGTCGTCACCGCCTCCGGCAGCGAGATCGGGCGCATCGTCGAGACTCCGGCCTCGGGCAGGATCGAGCAGGACCTGGCGAGGATCCTGGCTCCGCTCGAGGGCTGGGAGCTGCCGGAGGACCCCGATGAGTGAGGTCGCGGTCACGGCGCCGCTGCCCGGGACGGCGCTCGACCGGCTGGCGGCGGTGCATCGCGTGCGCGTGCGCCCGCCGGGCCCGCCCCTGGCCGGGGCCGAACTCGCGGCGTTCGTCGGCGGCGCCGAGGCCTGCATCTGCCTGCTCGCCGATCGCGTCGGGGCCGAGGTGTTCAGCGCCTGCCCGCGCCTTCGCGTGGTGGCCAACTACGCGGTGGGTGTCAACAACATCGATTTGGTCGCCGCGGGCCGGGCGGGCGTGGTGGTCACCAACACCCCCGACGTGCTCACCGAGGCGACGGCGGACCTGACGTGGGCGCTCATCCTGGCGGTGAGCCGGCGCGTGCTCGAGGGGGACCGCATGGTGCGGCAGGGCCGGTTCGAGGGGTGGAGGCCGGACCTGCTGCTGGGGCCGGGACTGCAGGGCAAGACCCTGGTGGTCGTCGGCCTCGGGCGGATCGGCACGGCGGTGGCGTGCCGCGGGGTGGCGTTCGGTATGCGAGTCGTGGCGTACACCCGGTCCCGCGCCGCGGCCCCTCCGGGGGTCGAGTGCGAGCTGGCCGGCGACCTGGATGCCGTGCTGCCGCGGGCCGACGTGCTCACCCTGCACTGTCCGCTCACCCCCGAGACGAGAGGACTCATCGATGCGCGCAGGCTCGGGCTGCTGCCGCCCGGCGCCATCCTCGTCAACACCAGCCGCGGCGAGGTGGTGGACGAGAGCGCCCTGGTGGCGGCGCTCGAGGCGGGGAGGCTGAGCGGGGCCGGGCTCGACGTCTACGAGCGCGAGCCGGCCGTCCACCCGGGGCTCGTGGGCCGCGACGACGTGGTGCTGCTGCCGCACCTCGGCTCGGCGACGCGCGAGACGCGGGCAGCCATGGCCGACCTGACCGTCGACAACGTGCTCGCGGTCCTTGCGGGCCGCCCGCCGCTGACGCCGGTCGCGCTTTCGCCCTGCCGCCCGGGCGAGACGTGAACGTTGAACCGCGGGGGCTAACGGACTGGCTGCAGGAGCGGCCGGAAGCCGACGGGGTGGCAGGCGAGGGGTCTGTGCCGCGCCGCCGGCCGTTGCGGTGAAAACACGGGCGGGAGGTTGCCCTCCCGCCCGCACGACGTTGCGCTCTTCGGGGTTAGGTCGCGCACCCTCCCCGCGTCAAGTCTCTACCAGACCCAGCCGCGCAGCTTCATGGCCTGCACGACCCGGTCGATGGCCACCATGTAGGCAGCGTTGCGCATGTACACGTTGCGCTTGGTCGACATCTCGGTGACCGCCCAGAAGGCGTTGGTCATCTTCTGGTCGAGCTTGGCCAGCACCTCGTCCTTCGACCAGTAGAAGTTCATGTCGTTCTGTACGCCCTCGAAGTACGAGCAGGTGACGCCTCCGGCGTTGGCCAGGAAGTCCGGGATCACGAAGACGCCGCGCTGCTTGAGCACCGCGTCGGCCTCGGGGGTGGTGGGGCCGTTGGCGCCCTCGGCGACGATCTTGACGCGCGGCGAGATGAGGCCGACGGTCTCGGCCGTGATCACGCCCTCGATGGCGGCCGGCATGAGCACGTCGACGTCCTTGGAGAGCCAGGCCTGGCCGTCCTCGACCAGGTAGCCGGCGGCCTTTGCCTTGTCCTTGTCGATGGTGCCGTACTGGTCGGTGATGGACATCAAGAAGTGCGGGTCGACCCCGTCCATCTTGGTGAAGGTGTACGAGCACTTGTCGTTGCGGTCCCAGCAGGCGACGCAGACGACCGTCCCGCCCAGCATCTCGATGAAGCCGATGGCGGCGTACTGCGCGACGTTGCCGAAGCCGTGGATGGCCGCGAGCTTGCCCTTGGGGTCGATCCCCAGGTGCTTGAACGCCTCGCGCGTGGTGTACACAACGCCGAAGCCGGTGGCCTCGGTGCGGCCCAGGGATCCCCCGCCGCCGAGCGGCTTGCCGGTGATCACGCCGGGGGTGTACTGGCCGACGAGCTTGGAGTACTCGTCCATCATCCAGCCCATCATCTGCGGCGTGGTGCCGACGTCCGGAGCCGGTACGTCCATGCGGGGACCGATGTTCTTCCACATCTGGTCGACCCAGCCGCGGCAAATGCGCTCCTTTTCGGTCACCGACAGCGTCGAGGGATCCACGACCACGCCGCCCTTGCCGCCGCCCAGCGGAATGTCCGCCACCGCGCACTTCCACGTCATCCAGGTGGCCAGCGCACGCACCGTGTCGAGGGTCTCGTACCCGGCCCAGCGGATGCCGCCCTTGGCCGGGCCGCGCGCGTCGTTGTGCTGCACGCGGAAGCCCTGGAAGACCTTGAGGCTGCCGTCGTCCATCCGCACCGGGATGCGGAAGGCGTACTCGCGCAGGGGCCAGCGGAGGATGGCGCGCACTCCGGCATCGAGCCCGAGCTGATCGGCCACCTCGTCGAACTGGCGCTGCGCCATTTCGAAGGGGTTGATGTGGTGACTCATGGCACTCTCTCCTTGGGTTTTCCGCCTCGCGGCGGGTTCGTCTGGAAGCGTCGCGGTCCGGCGGCCGGTGTGGAGGCTGGCCGCGGCGAATATTCTACACCACGGCGGCGACTTTGCAACATCTTTCACAAGGACCCGAAAGCCCGGGTACACTACTGCGCGTGATCGAGGACGACGCGCTCACCCTGCAGCGGGTGCGAGCCGGCGACGACACGGCGTTCGCGCTGCTGGTGCGGCGCTACGAGCCGAAGCTGAGGGCCTACGTGGTCCAGATGGTGGGGATCGAGGAGGAGGCCCGGGACCTCGTCCAGGAGGCGTTCATCCGCGCCTGGAAGCACCTCGACCAGTACGACCCGACCTACCGCTTCTCGACGTGGCTCTTCCGCATCGCCCACAACCTGGCGATCGACCACCTCCGGCGCAACCGGCGACCGATGGTGTCGCTCGACCTCGGCGAGGACGAGGAAGGGGACGCGATGCAGCTCGACCTCCCCGACCCGGGCCGGGGGCCGCTCGCGACGCTCGCCAACCGGGAGCTGGCGGCCGCCCTGGCGCGCGAGATCGCGCATCTGCCCGCCGCTTACAGGGAGCTGGTGATCCTGCGGCACTTCGTGGGGCTGGCCTACAATGAAATCGCGGAGCTCAAGAGGCTTCCGCTGGGCACGGTGAAGAACAAACTTTTCCGGGCCCACAGCGTACTACGGGAGGCGCTCGGGGAGTACCTGGGCCAGGTTGGAGGGGCGACATGAGCGGCACGTGCCGAGAAGTGCAGCGCTCGCTGGAGGAGCTGGGGGGTGCTTTGCCTCCCGATGTCGAGGCGCATCTGGGGGCGTGTGCCGCCTGTCGCGCTCATGCGGCGCTGCTCGGCCAGCTCGAGGTGCTCGCTCCCGCTCCCGCCGACGAGGCTCGTGTCCTCGAGATCATGGCGGCGCTCCCGCCCGCCCCCTGGGCTCGTCGCCGGGCCTGGGCCTGGATGCCCGCCGCTGCCGCGGTCGCGCTGGTCGCGGCCGGCCTCGGGCTGGTGGGCGCCTTGCCCGCTCCGAGCGTGATGGGCTCGCTCCCCGAGGCGGCCGGCGGACTCCTCGGCTGGATGGGCTCGTACGCGCTCGACGCACTGGCGGCCGCGGACAGCGGTTCCGGCGCCGTGCAGGCAGTGGCGGCCGCCGGCGGTGTCGGCCTGCTCGCCGGCATGCTGGTGACCCTTCTCGGCGGCGGCTGGGCGATGCTCTCCCTCGTCCGGCGGGGGCGGAGCGAGCAGTGACGGGAGCGCTGCTGCTGGCCACAGCCCTGGCCGCAGCCCCCACTCCGCAGGCAGGCATCGATCTCGTCGTTTCCGCACCAACGCAGGGGCCGGTGGTGAGCCTGCTGGGGGACGTCGTGGTGCGTGCCCCGATCGAGGGGGACGTGGTGGCGCTCGCGGGCAGCGTGGTGCTCGAGCCCGGCGCCGAGGTCAGCGGCGAGGCGGTCGCGATCGGGGGGGAGGTGCGGGGCAGCGGCACGGTGCGCGGGCGGGCCGTCTCGATCGGGAGTCTGGGACCGGGGGTGGGGACGCGCACGTCCAGCAGCTCGCGGGCCACCTGGGGCCTCCGCCTGCTGCGGCTCGGCGGGTGGATGGCCCTCGCCACGCTGCTGGTCGTGACCCTGCCGCAGGCCGTGAGGAAAAGCGCCGTGCGTCTCGCCCTCCACCCGGTGCGGGTGGTGCTGGTGGGCGCTGCGGCCCTCGGGGTGTGGCTGGCGGCGATGATCCTGTCGGCGGTCGTCGTCCAGAGCCCGGTGGGCGCCGGGCTGCTGCTGTTCGGTGCGGTGCTGCTGCTTGCCGCCAAGAGCCTGGGCGTGGTCGTGACCGGCTGGTGGCTGGCCTGGCGCTGTGCCCGCGTGCTGCCGGTGCCGTTGCGGGGAGAGCTGCCGCGCACCGGGCTCGGGGTGGGCGTGCTGGTGGCGGTCTCCCTGCTCCCGGTGCTGGGCGGGGTCGTGTGGATCGCCGCCAACGTCGCGGGGATCGGAACGCTCGCCTGGGGCGTCGCGCAGCGAGTCCGGGCGCGGGCCTGGCTACTTCCCATTTCCGGCGCCTGCGAGCTGGCGTGACGCCGGCTCAGGGCTGCGTCACCCTGACTGGAAGGCTGAGCGTTAGGAGCGTGATAGGTAGGGGGCTGGACAAGCCGGTCTGGGCATGATAGAGATGGAGCATGAAGCCGGGAAGGCTGACAGCGGCGGAT
>Ga0116145_1000706_pt1 | contig 37137 bp, 28 predicted proteins | sample AD_JPNHG1_MetaG_FD_89747 | JGI IMG/M metagenome (GOLD analysis project Ga0116145, IMG submission 89747) | Active sludge microbial communities of municipal wastewater-treating anaerobic digesters from Japan - AD_JPNHG1_MetaG | ecosystem: Engineered > Bioreactor > Anaerobic > Digestate | place... | reverse complement strand
GCAGGATTATCTGCTTGATGAGTACGGTGAACGTATTTTCCCCGCTGAGTATTATCATCTTTTCAATGCATTTGATTATGTTGCACTGGGTCACTGGCATAATTTTAAGGTTTTGCCTCCATGGGATACTGTGTGCTACAGCGGTTCAACTGAACGTTTCAGCGACAGGGAAGCTGGCAGGGAAAAAGGTTTTTTAACAGTAACTATCGCACAGAATAAAAATATTACGTTTAACGCCATACCAATACGTCCATGGGTGCGATTTGATATTACCCGTTGCAGCGAGCTTCCAATTGATGACATTAAAACACGCATACAACATTTTTCATCACAGGTTGAGGATGGTTCAATAGTCAGCATTTATCTTCATGATGTGGACACGCGCCAGAGTGCCGGCATCAGCAGTGTGTGGATTACCGAGCAGTTTAAAAACGCTATGGCGGTAATTCCAAAACGAATTTTTAAAAAACAGGGTGGCGATAGTTACTTTCAAAGCGAGCATGTTCCGGTGGATGAGCTTTTTGTTCAGTATTGCACCAACGCTATAGCCGATGAAAAGGAAAGGGCTTTGCTTGTTGCATCGGGGAGACGATACTTCAAAAATTACTATGACAGGGTTGATGAAAAAAGGGAATAGCCTATGATTATCCAGTCGTTAACGCTTGTCAATTTTAGACAGTATCGTGATGAAACAATAGAATTTAAGGAAGGGCTAATTGGGATTATTGGCAAAAATGGCAGCGGGAAGAGCACGCTGTTTAACGCTCTTGTGTGTGCTCTCTATGGTGAGCTACCCTCAATGAAGGAGCATATACGAAGCAGTTTTGTACAGCCCAATGAAACCGTGAGCGTTACGGTATGCTGTGAGATTGAAAATAGCGACTACAAAATTATCCGTGAGTTCAAAGGGAAAAATTTAACCCCATATGCGGCATTGTATAAAAATGGCAACGAGATAGCCGTTGGAGCAACCGATGTTACCCGCACTATTGAAAGAATTATAGGCATGCCAAAAGAAGCTTTTACCCGTTCGGTGTTTGCTGCTCAGGGTGAACTCAGAGAAATATCAGAATCCAGAGGCGGTCAGCGCCGGGAGCTTATCCGCAAGATGATGGGATTTCAGATGCTGGATGATATATTGCAAACTATTCGTGACGATAAAAACAAAATGAAGAATGTCATCGATGGACAGCAGGCAATGCTGTTGCTTGATAGCGAACGAGATGAAAAAAAAGCTGCGCTGAAGAGTTTATATGATGAGCTGTCGAACATAAAAAAAGAATACGATGATGTAACACGTACACACGACAACATGCTACAACAGTTTAGCAATGTACAAAAAGAGTTTGAAAAGCAGCAAAAAATTTTTAAAGAATATACGGTGCTACAGCAACAGTTGACGCAGGAAAAAACCAGATTGGAAAATTGTATAAAAAACATCAGCGAAACAGAAGAGGCGCTGAAACAGTTGTACAAAGCCAGCGATGAGTTCCATGCATTGCATGAGCAGGAGGTAAAGTTTAATACCGTTCGGAAGCAAAAAGATGAGCTTGACACCGTGCGGGTTCGTGATGCTCAGAAAAAGCAACTGCATCAGCAGTTTGCGTTGATTGAAAAACAGATACACGAAAAAAGTGAACTGTTGCAGGCTGAAAGCAATGAAGTGCTGGAATATGAAACCATACTACAACAGTTAAACAATGCGCTAAAGGATAAATCAAAAATTGCACAGGCACTACAGGCTTTCCATAACAAAAAAAATGATATTTCATCAACAATTGGCGGGATACAAAAAACTATTAAGGACAGACAAAAACATATTATTCAGATTGAAAAGCTGGGCAGGGAGGCTGAATGTCCTGTTTGTTTGCGTCCGTTGCATGACGCCTATGATGCAACCATACAGCGTTTAACAAACGAGATAGAGGAGTATGAACGACGGGAGATGGCTTCATTACAACATGCTTTGCAAACGGTTACCAGCAACATCGCTGAATCTGAAAAACAATTGAGCAAAACTGATGAATTGATTGGCACCTTGCAGCAGAAGAAAGCAAAGCTTGAGGAAAAACAAAACACTATAAAAAAAATAAAAAAAGAGATTGATGGACAGCAACAGTCACGGGAAGATATCAGGATGAAGCTGGATGATCTTTCTTCAGTTTCGTTTGATGAGGCAGTTTATAATGATATTGTGCAACAGTATCATAAACTGGAAGCAATGCATACACGATACCTTGCATTGCAGGAAAAGATAAATGGTATTCCAGAATCTGAACAAAAAAAAGCTGCCCTCAATAAAGAAAAGGAAGCACTGCATGCTGTAATACATGATGTAACCAAACATATTGAAGCATTGCACTATTCGGAACATGCTTACGAAGCGGTAAAAAATGAATTTGATGCAATGGCAAAGACTAAAGATAGCATTGTACAACGCCTCAATGATGTTCATTTGCAGTTAACCAATCATAATAATAAAATTACACAAATTGAACATGAGTTGCAAAAAGATGATGAAAACCGCCACAAGGTTGAAAAAGCCAGGAATGAGCTGAATATTGTACTGCAGCTTGAGCAACTGATGGATGGATTTAGAACACAAGTTTTACAGTTTATAAAGCCAGCTATTGCACAGTATGCCGGGAACCTTTTTAACCAGCTTACACAGGGGCGGTATCAATCAATTGATATGGATGAAGATTTTAATTTTTTTATCATGGATGATGATGTTCAATATCCATTAAGCAGATTTTCGGGCGGTGAGATAGATTGCGCCAATCTTTGTCTGCGGATTGCAATTAGCAACGCTATCAGAGATTTCAGTGGAGGCGGAGCCGTTGGTTTTATGGCGTTTGATGAAATCTTTGGCAGTCAGGATAATGATAGACGTGCAGCCATTATGGATGTGCTATACAGGCTGCAGGAGCACTATCGTCAGATATTTATTATCTCGCATATAGATGATGTCAAAGAGTTGTTCCCTTCCATACTGCACATTCAAAATAGTGGTACTGGTTCAACAGCAACATGGCTTGCGTAGAATGTTAGCAATGTATGCACTATTGTTTTTACAAATATAATGAAAAATTTTGGCGATAGTTATCCTGAATCATGAAATCGGTAATGAGGGAAGTAAAAGCAAAGAATTATATTGTGCCGTGTCATCCTGAACAAAGCAATTGTCATTCTGAACGAAGTGAAGAATCTTGTCTTTTGTGAAAACGGAGAGATTCATCGGGGTTGAGTCCCTCAGAATGACAATGCTGGAATATGTCATGCTGAGATGGCAGTTGCATGGAACATGTAAAGAGATACTGATAGCATTGGACAATTATAAAAATGGTGAAAATCAATATAGAATGACGCAAAATGCTTGCTATTATTATAATTATGAGCAATACTATCAATTGGTAAGATTTAACAGTACCAAAAAATGGTATGGAGGCGACCCGGAGCGAATAGTTACAGCATGAAAAATAAAGCTTGTATTGGATGGTAGTCATCATAACGTTTCAATGGTAAATGCGAATAAGGAAAATGTGCTCTGTAACTTTTGATGGTAAAAATAGTATGTTGTGTGAAACAGTATAATAATACTGGAGAGGATTATATGGTAACACGGAAATCATTCTTAAACAATATAAAAGATTTATTGATGGCTATTCCTGTTGCAGGATTACCATGGCTGAAAAATATTTACGCAAAAGATATGGTAAGCAGCAGGGATTTAGTAGTTGTAAAAGCTAAAACTATAACTGATGCATCCATTGCAGCGATGGTTAAAGTAGGTTTACAGGAAATGGGTGGGATTGAACGGTTTGTAAAAAGGGGTAGCAAAGTAATCATCAAACCTAATATAGCTTTTAATTCCACACCTGACAGAGCACACACCACCAATCCTTCCCTGGTGGAGACTGTAGCACGAATATGCAAAAATGCTGGAGCGCAGGTAACGATAATGGACCGCCCGGTTCATAATGCCAGATTATGTTACCACTCAAGCAGGATTGAAGAAGCAGCAAAAAGAGCAGGTGTTAACTGTGAGTATATGAACAGGGACAGGTTTAAAACAGTACATGTGCCCCAGGGGCTTAATTTAGATACCGTTGATGTTTATGAGGAAATACTGGAAGCTGATTGCATTATCAATATGCCAATAGCCAAACATCACAATGCAGCCATGGTATCACTTTCAATGAAAAATCTGATGGGCGTCATTGGAGGTAACCGGGGTTTTTATCATGTTAACCTTCATAGAAATATTGTTGATTTCAATAAGGCTGTTAAAGTTCATCTTATCATCATGGATGGATTGCGGATTTTAACAAAACATGGACCATCATCGGGAGGTCCCGAAGATATAAAAGAAACAAAAACAATTATATTTGGAATCAATCCTGTTATGGTGGATACATATACTGCCCACTATCTTTTTGGGATAGAGCCTTCATCTATTGGTTATTTAAGTCTGGCTTCAAATGCCGGGATGGGAAGCATTAATGTTAACACATATTCTGTTATAACAAAAACCGTATGAAATCAAAGCACTGGTCATTATTCAGAGCTATAATTCAATTGGCTTTTTGGCTTATTTTTGTTGGCAGCATTGTTTATCTGCATGATCCCTTATCTGATGTTAGATATGGATTGTATCCTTCACTATCCATATATTCAATTTTCATTGGCTCTATTACAGGTCATACGCTGAAATATGCATTTCTGGGAATTGCTATTGCGTTGCTGACAGTATTGTTTGGAAGATTTTTCTGCGGATGGATTTGTCCTTTAGGCGCTACCATTGATGCTTCTGATACAGTGATAGAGACAAAAGCAAAAAATAAACAGCTTAAAAAAATAACGCGAATTAAGATTCTGATACTTTTAGCAACACTGCTGATAGCATTTCTGGGATTTAATGCAACAGGTTATAGTGATCCAATAACTATCGCATATAGAGGATATGAATTATTTCTTTATCCATTTATTTCATATTTGGGGTCAGAGCCATTGTCGTGGGTTTTGCCAGGATATGCTGCACGCGATTACCCGTTTTATTACTATAACTGGATATGGCCAGCGATTATTTTTATTGGGATTTTAGCATTGTCATTGTTTTTTAAGCGATTCTGGTGCAGGGTGTTATGTCCGTTAGGTGCTATCTATGCGCTGCTATCACATTTCAGTTTATTACGACGAACGGTAGATGCTGATAAATGTGTTCATTGTGGTGCATGTGTAAAAGGTTGCCGCATGGGAGCACTATCCAGCGATGGTACGGGAACGATAGAACATGAATGTATCAAATGTTTTGATTGTTTAAAGCATTGCAACTATGGTGCAATACAGTTCAGGTTTCTTCCGCCTTATAAATCAAAAAGCATTGCTCATCCGGCACAGGGGATAACACGAAAAGATTTGCTTGTTGTTGCTGGTTCATCGTTAATGATTGCTTCAACACGCTTAACACTATTTGCTGCATCGCATGAAAGTTATATTATCAGGCCCCCCGGTGCACTTCCAGAATCTGACTTTTGCAATGCATGCATACGCTGCGGCCAGTGTATGAATGTGTGTCCTACCAACGCATTACACCCATGCATGATTGAAGCAGGGTTTTATGGAATGTTTACGCCCCGACTTGTTTCGCGGATTGGATACTGTGATTTTTCCTGTACACGGTGTGGCACTATATGTCCAACAGGTGCTATACAGAAACTATCGCTTGCAAAAAAACAAACATTTGTTATAGGCACTGCTTATATTATAAAAGATTTGTGCATACCATGGTCAGAAAGCACAAATTGTATTGTTTGTGAAGAGGTTTGCCCTGTTCAAAACAAAGCAATAACGCTTGACAGGAAGGTTATTACCAATAAAAAAGGGGAGGCAGTTGAAGTGCTATTGCCTGTTGTACATACAGAGCTGTGTATAGGGTGTGGCATTTGTGAAAACCGCTGCCCTGTTTCAGGAGGCGGTGCTATAATGGTGCGAAAACCAAAACTGACTATGGGAGATAGTTATGGCTAATGAAAAACATCATGAAGCATATGTAGCCCGTAAAGTGACATGGATTGGAATGATAGTAAATATCATGCTTTCTGTTTTTAAACTTGTTGCCGGTATTATTGGTCATAGCCAGGCCATGGTTGCCGATGGGGTTCACAGTATTTCTGATCTTACTACCGATGCTGCTGTACTTATAGGAATACGTTACTGGTCAACACCTGCGGATGAAGATCATCCTTACGGGCATGAACGGATTGAAAGCCTTGTGACTGCGTTTGTGGGTGTTGCGCTTTTTATTGTTGGTATTGGTATTGCATATAATGGCATTGTTACAGCATTTGAACCTGATATAAAAAGTCCGGAGTTGATTGCACTTATTGCAGCGTTTGTTTCTATTGTATCAAAAGAGTTGCTATACCGATGGACGGTAAAGCTGGGCAAGGAGATTGATTCATCGTCAGTGGTGGCAAACGCATGGCACCATCGCTCGGATGCTTTAAGTTCTATACCGGCACTTTTAGCAGTAGGACTGGCAATGATTCACCCAAAATTGGCTTTCTTTGATCATCTTGGCGCAGTTGTGGTGGCAATCTTTATCATCAAGGTATCCATAGATATCATGAAACCTGTTATCATGGAACTATCTGATAAAGGTGCACCCAAACCTCAGATATCACAGATTGATTCAATTGTTATGGGTGTAGAAGGTGTAAAGGAGGTACACAGTATACGTTCGCGGCGATGCGGCAGCGGTTATTTTGTTGATCTGCATGTGCTTGTGGATGGCAATATGAGTGTTCAGAGTGGACATGACATTGCACGTACTGTAAAATATCAACTGCTGGATAAGGGCCCAAAGGTTCTGGATGTTATGGTTCATCTTGAACCGTATCAAACCTCATCAAAAAAGAATAGTACGTGAAGGAATACTCAGTAACAATCAGATTTTATGAAGAGCTGAATGATTTTTTGCCGGCTAATAAACGCAAGGTTGCTTTCACGGTAAGCTGGAAAGGCAAGCGCAGTGTAAAGGATCTTGTTGAATCACTGGGTGTACCCCATGTTGAGATTGATCTTATTGTAGTAAACGGCGTTTCAGTAGGATTTGACTACATAGTACAAAATGATGATTATATCAGCGTATACCCTGTCTTTGAGCAGTTTAATATAAACCATATTACACAATTACGCCCTCATCCTCTGCGTCATCCCACATTTATTTGTGATGTGCATCTGCGAAAGCTGGTAAAATATCTCAGGTTATTTGGCTTTGATGTCCTCTATAATGAGCAGTGGGATGATAAAGACCTTGCACAGATTGCTGCAGAGCAAAAAAGGATTTTGTTAACTCGTGATAGGCAGCTTTTAATGCGCAAAATTGTGGATAGAGGTCTTATTGTGCGTAATATACTGCCTCAAAAACAGATAGTTGAGATCTTAAACAGGCTGGATTTGTGGGATATGGTTACACCATTCAGCAGGTGTATAATGTGCAATAATCATGTTCGACAGTTACTGATAAATGATCATTCCTTTGATAATGAAAAGAAAAAGATTCCCATAGGTGTATTGCAGTGGTGTACGGTTTACTATAAATGTTTGGGTTGTGGCAGAATATACTGGGAAGGGAGCCACTATGAAAGGTTAACAAAGAAGATTAAAACCATACTTTCAGAAAAAAATAAGAGAAGTTGATTGATTCAAAAAAAGCGAGATTCTTCATCTTTGCCTCAGAATGACACATCACTTCCGTCATTCCGGGCTTGACCCGGAATTCACATGTGTAACGTTAAATTCTAAAATGATCCTGAAACCAATTCACGACATGGTTCGGGATGACAAATCGTGAATATTTTCATCACGTATAGATGGCTATAAGCCGGCCATTGTGAACTACTCTGAAATAGCATGGTGATGGAAGTTTCATTTTTTGTTATTTAAGAAAATCATATAGTAATGCGATACAATAGTAAAGGGGTATTATGAAAATATTATTGGGCTATTGCGTGGAAAAAGAGCACTACCATGATTACTATGTTACCCTGTTGCCTGTAGGTCTTGTTTCAATAGCTTCATATTTATCAAATAGCGGGTATGATGTTGTACTGGCAAATTTTTCAAAAAAAAGTACTGAACAGATTATAAAAGAAATTACTCATATAAAACCACAACTTATAGGTTTTTCGCTGTTTACCCATAACCGTAGTATAACTCTTTATATAGTAAATAAAATAAAGATATTGTTTCCCAATAGTGTGATTGTTCTTGGCGGTCCTCATGCAACATTTCTTGATAAAGAGATACTGCAACGATTCCCATCGGTTGATTGCATTGTAGAAGGTGAGGGTGAGGCTGCCATGCTTGCAATCATCAAAAACATTGAGCAGGGTAAACCACCACGTCATGAAATTATAAACATGCATTCTGTCAATGATGTAAGCAATATCCCCTTCCCTTCACAATTCAATGGAACATTATATAATATAAATGTAAACGAACAGTATAAATATATTATTACATCACGTGGATGCTATAACAATTGTACCTTTTGTGATTCGCCCGCCTTCTGGGGTAAAAAGGTTCGTTTCAGAGAAGTTGATGATGTTATTGAGGAATTGGAAACAATTTATAGAAAATATGGCATAATCTATTTTTCCATACGCGATGATAATTTTACGGTAAAAAAGGACCGTGTACAGGAACTATCGTACAAAATGATTCGTAAAAAGCTTTACATGATGTGGAATTGTCAGGCAAGGGTTGATGCAGTTGATGAGTCAATGCTTATTGCGATGAAAAAGGCAGGACTTGAGCATATACAGTATGGTGTTGAGTCAGGTTCTGAGAAAATATTAGCATTATATAACAAAAAAACAACTATTGATACCATTATACATGCTGCAAACATAACACGGAAGGTGGGTATATATTTATCAATTTATCTGATGGTTGGAATGAAAGGTGAGGATTATAATGATATAAAAAAAACCAAAAAGCTTTTGGCTTCCATTTTACCAGGTGATTGTATTGTTTCCCCTGTGGCATTGTATCCAGGAACAAAATTATATGAAGAAGAAAAAAAGAATGGAGCTTTAAGCGATAGTATATGGTTTAATAAAAACGATGCGGGAATTTTTTTGCGCAATGAACCTGTTATCAAAGAATGGATGAATGAATTATTGATGGCAACCTATGCATTGCGTGACAAAGCATGGTATAAAGCAAAAGATTTTGCCATGCATAAAAAAATAGCCGGGGATTGCTGGGTTACAGATATTCTGGAAGGCGATTATTATTCTGATAATGAGTTGTATCCTGAAGCTGCAACTGTTTATGGAAATGTTATAAAAAATATACCGGATAACCCATGGGGATACATGCGCTATGGTAAACTTCATTTTATCATAGGAGACTATGAAACTGCTATGAAAAGCTTTCTTGAAGTAACAAAGATAGTCCCTAATTATTATGGAGGATGGTTGAAATTTGCTCAAAGTTGCATTGCATTGGGATTAAATGAAAAAGCAAAACAGGCAATCAATAAAGCACTGCAACTAAATCCATACGATGAAAGAATCAATGCATTAAATAGTTTGTTGAAAAATAATCGTCGAAAATAAATGTATTTTTTTAGTAAAATTACAAATTTTTTCTTCATTTCTTTTAATTTTTTCCTGCAAAAGCGTATTAATAGATAGCTCAATATTAATAACTTGAATCCTTTTGAGGTATCTATGGCGCAGAACAATATTCATGATAAGGCATATAAATACCTTTTCTCCAATCCATTGATTGTAAAAGAGTTGCTGGAATCTTTTGTTGCCATGGATTGGATTAAACAGGTTAATTTCAACAAAGCACAGCCTATTGATAAAAGCTATGTAAATGATGATTACAAGGAATATGAGGCAGATATCATCTATAAATTATATTTTAAAGATAGACAGTTATATCTATATTTACTTATTGAATTTCAATCTACTGTGGATAGATTTATTTCATTCAGGATGCTGAATTATGTTATGGAACTTTATAGGGAACTCATCTACAAACAAAAGCTGAAGAAGCTACCGGTGGTATTTCCTATACTTATCTATAATGGTGACAGAAAATGGACGGCCCCACAGTCATTACAGGAACTTATTGATATGCCGGAAAGTTTAAAGCAATGTACTGCATATATTCCACAATTTCAATACTATCCTATCATTGAGAATGAGTTGTCACGGAAGACATTAGAATCAATGATGAATGTTATATCAACTGTCTTTTTATTTGAAACAGGAGATACCATGGTGTTCCTTAAAACAGTTGACAGAATAAAGGAATTATTGCATATTTATAACGATGAGCCACTGATGCTACGGACATTGTTCTATTGGTTAATGCATTATTTGCAAACACATGGAAAAATTGATGATGCAGCAGTAATACTGGAAACGATAGAAGAACCAGAGGAGGTGCACAGCATGCTATCCAAGACAATACAAAAAATGCAAGAGGATTTTCGCAAAGAAGGATTCCACGAAGGGATTCACATAGGCATAGATAAGGGAATACAAAAAGGAATTAATGAAGGTATATCTATTGAAAGAAGGAATATCGCCATCAATATGTTGAAAAAGGGGATTGATAAAAAGACGATAATAGAAATCACGAAATTAAACAAAAAGCAATTGGCGGACATCGAAAAAGGTATGCAGTAGCATACCATAAAACCGTTAACACTGTCAATACAGATTATCATCAGAAAAATAGATTATGCATTATTACAACAATATTATTGTAGATAAAAACATATACAATGATTGCAAATAAAAATCAAGTTGCAGCCATTAATGCAGAACAGGGTGCACATCTGGTTATAGCTTCTGCTGGCAGTGGCAAAACCTATACTATCATTCAGCGAAGTATTGCACTCATTAATAAAAAATTGTGTAATCCTGATGAGATTCTTTTATTAACCTTCAGCCGAAAAGCCGCAGATGAGTTAAAGCAACGAATTGTTGCAGTACTTGGAAATGCTGGTAGCAGGGTTGTTGCTGCTACATTCCATTCATTTTGCCTGCAGTTTATTATTAAACAAACTATGAATGATATAAAGGTGCTGGATGAAGATATTTCACAAAATATAATGAAGGAAATCATCAATAATCATATCGCAGAATTGTATGGTATTCCATCAATGGTTGTTTATAAAATTGTATCAAAATTACAAACTAATCGCATATCACAATTACATGGCGATTTATATGCAAAAATGATAATGATTAAAGAGGAATATGCCAGTTATAAACGTAATCATAATTATATTGACTTTGATGATATGATTAATATTTCTTCAAAGCTGTTACATGAAAATCCATTATTACGGAAAAAAATACATGAGCAGTTTAAATATATAATGGTTGATGAGTTTCAGGATACATCAGAAAATAATTTTGTACTGTTAAAATTGCTTCTGCCTGAAGACAAACAAAATGTGTTTATGGTTGGTGATGATTGGCAGTCAATTTATAAATTCAGAAATGCAAAGATAGAGTATATCGTTAATGCAAAAAAATATTTTAATAATCTTACTGTTCATTCATTAAACAGTAACTATCGCTCAAAAAAAGAGATTGTTACATTGTCCAATCGATTGATAGCAAAAAATAAATTCAGGTCACGACGCTGGATTAAAGCGGTGAGGGGAAACGGAGGATTAATACTATTTCATAAAGCTTCATCGTTTGCTGAGGAAGTAACTATAACAGCATCTATCCTGGAAAAATATGATAGCACACATCTCATAGGGGTGCTATACCGGAATAACTGGCAGGGCACTTATTTGCAATCTCAGATACAAAGTTATGGCAATGTACAATTTATGACAATACATTCAGCTAAGGGGCTGGAATTTGATGTAGTTGTGCTTTGTGGTGTTAAGGACAGATTGTTGCCTGACCCCTATACTGATATTGAGGAAGAACGACGATTGATGTATGTTGCGTTAACAAGGGCAAAAAATTGCTTGCATATACTATACCATTGTAATTATGGTAATCAAAAGCCACAATTTGTTATGGAATGTGAAAGATGTTTTTGATTTTTGTTGTAACATACCATCTGGTCCCTTTCCAAACATAGAGATAGTGCTGTACTAAACAACTGGACTTTAAGCAACCGTATGGATTATATTCTTGAGGTAAACAATCTTTATAAAGGTTTTCCTGGTGTTAAGGCTGTGGATGGAGTAAGCTTTTCAATACCCTATGGTATTTGTTTTGGTTTACTTGGTCCTAATGGTGCGGGGAAAACAACAACAATTGAAGTTATAGAAGGGATTCAAAAACCTGATGAAGGGATAATATTATATAAAGGTAAAAATCGTGATCACCGATTTAAGCAGGAGGTCGGGATACAACTCCAGGCAACAGAATTACAGCAATATCTTACTGTAAAAGAGATACTTTTGTCTTTTAGAAATTTATATGCGAAACGTGCTGACCTGAATGATTTGATAGCAATGTGCTATCTTGATGAGATATTAAACCGAGATAACAGGAAAATTTCAGGTGGTCAAAAGCAGCGTTTGCTTCTGGCAATAGCTCTGGCAAATGATCCTGAATTATTATTTCTGGATGAGCCAACAACAGGATTGGACCCGCAGGCACGGAGACATGTGTGGGATATAGTACAAACTGTAAAAATGAAAGGTAAGACGATAATATTAACAACTCATTATATGGAAGAGGCTCAAAATTTATGTGATGTTGTTGCAATTATGGATCAGGGTAAAATTATTGCTATGGATTCACCAATCAATCTGCTAAACCAATATTGCAGTGGGGTTACGATAACATTACCTTCGGTAATAGATGTTGATATGTTAAATAGCATTGAATGCAATTGGTACATGGTTAATAACACAATCGAAATTCAAACTGAGAAACCTCATGATTGCTTACGCGTTCTCATCGATAAAAATATTGATATTACCGGCATGGTGGTGCGCTCACAAAATTTAGAAGATTTATTCTTAAAACTTACGGGAACACAATTAAGGGCGTAACTTTTTATGTTATATAGAATCTGGACAATATTTGTAGCCCGAACAAAAGAGTTTTACAGGGATAGGTCTGCACTGGGATGGAATGTTATTTTTCCTCTATTAATAATTGTTGGATTCAGTGTTGTATTTCGAAGCGATTCTTCGCCCATTTTGAAGGTTGGTATTGTTGCATTAGCAGAAAAACCGGCGGAAAATGGTATATCCAATATACAGTTTAATGAATTTTTAAAGATTAAATATATAAATTTTATCCAATTTAATTCTAAGGAAAAAGCAATCGGAAGTCTTCAAAAATTTAAGATTGACATGGTGATTGATAGCAACAGCAAAACATACTGGATTAATGAATCATCGCCTAATGGATATCTGGCAGAGCAGTTGCTCAAAGGAGCACAAAACAAGAGTTCTGTTTTTAAAAAGCAGTCATTTTACAATAAAGGTGTACAATATGTAGAATGGCTTTTTCCGGGTATTCTCGGGATGAATGCCATGTTTAATTCACTATATGGTGTTGGATATGTTCTTGTGATGTATCGTAAAAACGGTATATTAAAACGTTTTAGTGTAGCTCCAGTGCGGCCATTTGAATTTTTAAGTGCTCAGATACTATCACGAATGTTTGTGGTTTTAGCTACTACAGTTGTCGTGTATGTTGGAACAGTATTGCTCTATGGATTTAAGTGCAAAGGATCATTGTTTACGTTATTTATTCTCTTCGCGTTAGGTAGTTTTTGTATGATCTCATTGGGATTACTTATTGCATCACGGAGCGATAGCCAGGAATTTGCTGATGGGATAATCAATATTATAACATGGCCTATGATGTTTTTATCTGAAGTATGGTTTTCACTGGAGGGGAGTAGGCCCTGGGTTCAGAAAGTTTCACAGTTTTTACCGTTAACGCATATCGTAGATGGTGCAAGAATGATAATGAATGAAGGAGCAACACTATTTGATTTGCAACTCCAGATAGTATATTTAGTTGCTATCTCATTATTGTTTTTATTCCTTGGTTCATTACTTTTTCGATGGTAAAGAAACCAGTCCTATTTTTAGTAAAGAATACAGAAAATTATTTGAATTGAAATATAATTGACACTATAATAAAATGTTAAATAATGTCATAAGCAATTGATGATGTAACACATGGTGGATGTAGCTCAATGGCAGAGCCCTGGACTGTGGATCCAGTTGTTGCGGGTTCGAGCCCCGTCATCCACCCATAATATAAACGCGCCCGTAGCTCAGCTGGATAGAGCGTCGGACTTCGAATCCGCAGGCCGCAGGTTCAACTCCTGCCGGGCGCGCAGTGTAATATATTCAAACAATGAACAGTACTGTTAAAGATTTTGATATCTTCAATTATCTGCCTAAAGAAGAAGATTCAGTCATCAATAACCCGTATCTTCAGGAAATATTAACATATCGTAATAATCAATTTGATGAATATCAGTACTGGAATGTACGATACGATTTAATTAAAAAATATGCTTTTGCTGTACCTACCATTGATACCATAAAAATAATTCAGGAGCTATCGCCCATCATAGAAATTGGTGCCGGTAACGGCTATTGGGCTTATATCCTTAATCAGGTGAAGGTTGATATAATAGCAACTGATAAGTACCCTCCGGACGAAACAGCTTTGCCATTTTCAAATTATTCCAGCAATCAATGGTTCCATAATCAATGGTATGATGTTATAAAAGCCGAAGCAATAGAAGCAGGTAATCATCCTGAAAGGGCGTTGATGCTATGCTGGCCTGAACCTCAAAGCATGATGGCGTATGAATCGCTATATGCTTATAAAAATGCCGGAGGCCATACTATAATTTTTATTGGTGATATGATAGCATGCGCTGAGAGCAACTTTTATGATGCTTTAGCACAATGTAAACTAGAGGTTAAACAACAGATATGGGGATATAAATACTTTAATGAGATAATTGCAATATACAAAATATACTAAGTATTAAGATATATGCGGTGTTATTTATGTTATTTTGATACAATAAACACTATTAATTATTGAAATATTAATTGTGAGAGATAGTATGATAGAAGCGCATAAAAAAATATTAATTGTATCAATGCCTATGGTAGATAGTGATTTGAAATTATATCTGGCGCCATCACGATGTATTGACAGTGATGATCCATTAGTAGTTGATTTTGCACATTCTGCAATTGGTTCTGAAGCAGATGCGGTAAAAAAATCAGTGAAACTTTTTTATGCAGTACGGGATAATATATATTATGATCCCTATTCCCCATTTTATAAACCTGAACATTATCATGGAAGGTTTGTTTTGCAAAGAGGTAGAGGATTTTGTGTTTCCAAAGCTTCTTTATTATGTGCGCTTGCAAGAGCTTGTAATATCCCGAGCCGCGTAGGTTTTGCAACAGTAAAAAATCATATAGCTACAAAACAATTACTTGAAACCCTGGGAACAAATGTTTTTGCTTATCATGGCTTTACCGAATTTTATTTGAATAAAAAATGGGTTAAAGCTACCCCTGCCTTTAATAAAGAGTTATGTATATTGCATAAAGTATCACCAATTGAATTTAATGGTGTTGATGATGCAATCTTCCCGGAATATAATTCAGAAAATAAACTGTACATGGAATATCTTGACTATCATGGAAGTTTTTATGATGTTCCTGTCGAAACCATCATTACAGCGTGGAAAGAATGTTATGGAAGCGAACGAGTTGAGTTGTGGATTACCCTCTTTGAACAAAATTTTGCTAATAGAAAATTTGAGGGTGAAGAGATCGTTAAATAGTTTATGCAGATAGTGCCTATTATTGATATTTTGAAATTTATTGATTGTGATTTTATTTGTGTAGATAGTTTATTGGAAATTATTCATTCCAACAATGACTCTTTTATAAATAAAAATATTGCTGATACATTCCCCTATTCATTAATAATTGATGATGTAAAAAGATATTGCCTGGAACTATCAACAAATGCCGGTGTTAAAACAGTAGTAAAATTTCAAAATGAAAATTGTTTATATCAATTTTCATTGTTTGATAGTAAATATGGTGATAAAACCATTATGGTTATTATTGCAAAACCCAAAAAACAAATACCAGAAGTAATACAGGACATATGCCATAATTTATTTAAAGTAAAGATTGCTGATGACCTTCAACATTTTGTTGATGTTTTTGAATATATTTTAAATTCAATTATTCAAGTAACCGGAATGGATTGTGGAGGCATCTATATTATTGATCAGCTTACCATGAAACTTAAACTTACTTTTGCCAGAGGTTTGACTAACTCATATATTAAATCTGCATCCATTTATAACAACGAAAGCTGGAACTATCAGTTAGTAATGAATGGCACGCCGCAATTTATTGATTATACAAACATGGAACTTTGTGACAATGATTTTAGACGATTGGAAGGAATAAAAGCTGTTGCAATAGTACCCATAAAATTTAGAAATTCTATAATTGGTGTTATAAATGTTGGATCCCATTCTACAAATACAATTTCTCAAAATATATATCCGCTGTTAGAAGTTTTTGGTGAACAGCTTGGTACCATTATGGATAACTATATGGTTAAAAGTGTATTGGCTCAATCAAAATATAAAAAGGAAATAATTGATACCATACATGATGTGGTGTTTCAACTGGATAAAGATGGTATAGTACAATATATGAGCGGGAATATAAGTACTATCACAGGATTTACACCTGATGAAATACTTGGTAAATATTTTATAAACTTTATCTATCCTGAAGATGTGGCTATGTTTATCGAAAGTTGCGAACTGGCTAAAAGGAGGATATTTGAACCCCTTGAATATCGATTAATTACTAAAGAGGGAAGCTATCGATATATCTTAACGATATCTGAATCACATTATGATGAAAAGGGAAACTATATTGGATTAACAGGAGTTGTTACTGATATTCATGATAAGAAATTAGCTGAAATAAAGCTGAAAGAAAGTGATGAACGTTTTAAAACATTAGCTTCGTCGGTAGCAGCTGGTATTTTTGTTATCAATGACTTCAGGGTGTATTATGTTAATCCTGCAGTTATTCAAATTCTGGAATACCCAGAAGAGGAAATTCTGGGAAAATTATTTTGGGAGTTTATATCAGAAGAAGATAGGGGATGGATAATTGAACGGGCAAAAGCTCGATTAGAAGGAAAATCTGTTCCAACCCGATATGAATTAAGACTTGTTACAAGAAATAATACAATTAAATGGGTCGATTTTTCCGCTACGCAGATCATGTTAAACGGTAAACCTGCCACATTGGGCTCAGTATTTGAAATTACAGAAAAAAAACGTATTGAATCGGAATTAAAACAATCAGAGGAAAAATTTTATAAGGCATTCCATTCCAGTCCTATCCCAATGACTATCAATACCTATAACGATGGAATGTACAGGGAAGTTAACGAGGCTGCATTAACCACATTTGGTTTTTCACTTCAGGAAGCATTAGGGAAATCCATCTATGATCTGGATGTGTTTGCAGATAAAAATGAGTTAAAACAATATTTACAGGAATTACGAACTAACCGTGAAGTCAAAGATATGGATATTCTTTTCCAGACAAAAAATGGGAAGCTGAAGCAGTGTAGTATAAATTCGGATATTTTTATTTCTTCAAAGGAGGAATTTGTTGTCAGCTTGATTGTTGATATCACACAGATAAAGCAAAATGCTCAAATTATTTTAGATCAATTTAATGAGTTGCAAAAGATAAATGCTGATTTAGCTAATGTGCAGGCAAAAATTACCACCCAGAATATACAATTATCAGAAGAGAAGGAACTTTTAAATAGAATATTAGAGTCAATAACAGATGCTGTTATTGTAACCGATAGTTATGGTAAAATAGTTCTTGTTAATACTATTACCTGTAGCATATTAGGAAAACCAGCTAATTTGATCCTGAATACTATGGCAAGTGATTTACTCACCATAGAGTGCAAACAATCTGTTTCACTAAATTTTAAGGAAATATATGATACTTTGAAAAACAATAGTATTCATCAGGAATGTATATTACGGGTTAATGAGAGGAAGTATGATATTGAATTTAATTTATTGCCATTAAAAAATCAACACAATGATGTGAATGGCGCTGTTATTTTATTGCGAGATATAACACAGAAGAAAATTGTTGAGCAACAAATGGCAAAGACCTCTAAATTAGAATCAACTGGACTTTTAGCTGCTGGAATTGCACATGATTTTAATAATATATTAACTTCTATAGTTGGTAACCTTTCAATCGTAAAATATAAAATTAATGAAAATTCAGAACTATATAATAGTATACGTGGCGCCGAAACTGCTGCATTTAAAGCAAAAGAACTTACTCAGCAATTATTGACATTCGCAAAAGGTGGTTCCCCCCTTAAAAAACTTACTTCATTAAAAAATATTCTTGTAGAAACATCTACATTCGTATTACGGGGTACAGCCATCGAATTCCGCTTTATAATTGCCGATGATCTATACAATGTTGAGGTTGATGAAGCACAGATAGGGCAGGTTATACAAAATATAGTCATTAATTCACGTGAAGCTATGCAAGGATATGGCGTTTTAAAAATTGCGGCACATAATGTTATAGAAAATGATCCCGTACGAGTTATTATAGGTAATGAATTATATGTACAAATATCAATTGAAGATAATGGAGTGGGTATACCTCGGGATATTTTAGAAAAAGTATTTGATCCCTATTTTACAACAAAACCGCATGGTACAGGATTAGGGCTTGCGGTAGTCTATTCTGTTATAAAGCAGCATGGTGGTTATATTTTTGTTGATTCTGAAGCTGGAAAAGGTTCGCGTTTTGAAATATATCTTAAAGCCAGTAAAAATAAAGCTACATTAACAGAGATTCCTTATTGTGATAGTATAACAGTTACAGGCTGCGGAAAAGTATTAATTTTAGAGGATGACAGCAATATACAGTTTATTTTAAAAACAATGCTGGAAGAATTGGGATTTGAAATTGATATTACAATTGATGGAGAAGAAGCATTCTATAAATATATGAATGCAAAGTATAATAACAATAAATATGCTTTTGCAATTATGGATTTAACTATTCCCGGTAAACAAGGTGGCAAAGATACAATAAGACAGATACGGGCTATAGATAAAGATTTCAAAGTTATAGTATCAAGTGGATATTCAAATGATCCAGTCATGTCAAATTACTCTGAATATGGATTTAATGCAATATTACCAAAGCCATATCGATTGGAGGATCTTAAAAAGGTTATTGCCACAATAATGGCTTAAATAATATTTTTTTGTTTTTTTAAATAATCCGGCTATTTTTTATTATAATAGTAATTGTAAAGAATATTTATTGTAGTATAATAAAAAAAACTTGACACCGTCTGGTATAATAAACTATTGCTTTAATGCAATGAGTAAAAAAATGTTCTTTGGTAATAAAGTCAGGTAAATGGTTATACGAGAAAGGGTTGCTAGCTCAACTGGTAGAGCACCTGACTCTTAATCAGATGGTTCCGAGTTCGAGTCTCGGGCAACCCAATTTCCGCTACGCTGTGAAAATTTAGCTTGAAAAATTATATTGTTTTTCTGATATTGTTTACTGATATGCGAGCGTGGCGGAACTGGTAGACGCGCTAGACTTAGGATCTAGTACCTTATGGTGTGTGGGTTCAAGTCCCTTCGCTCGCAATAAGCGGGAATAACTCAGCGGTAGAGTGCAACCTTGCCAAGGTTGAGGTCGCGGGTTCAAATCCCGTTTCCCGCTCATATACAATAATAATCCCGATAATAATATCGGGATTATTATTATAAAAGGTTGTAATTTAACCCATATAATAATGATTTACAACTCATAAGTCTCATGGTAATTGAATGCTGGTCATATTATAATTTTCACAAGCATAGGGAATATTATTTCTTGATATAGATTCGTAGACAGCGTTTTCCTTTTCTATTGTTCTTTCCGTGTCCGCGGTGCCTTTTTTATATTCCACTATCCAGCTTGCCTGACTTTAAAAGTTTTTTTCCAAAAAATTATTGACACTTATGCTATATTAGATATGAAGGTCAACGTATCATGCTGGCGTAGCTCAATCGGTAGAGCAGCTGATTTGTAATCAGCGGGTTGGGGGTTCAATTCCTCTCGCCAGCTTTGAAGGTGAGGTTCCCGAGCGGCCAAAGGGGGCAGACTGTAAATCTGTTGGCGAAGCCTTCGGTGGTTCGAATCCACCCCTCACCAATATTAAAATTAAAAAATTAGTAAGTAAAAAACTAAATAACTTCTTTTTGGTTAATAATCAATCTATTATTTAATTTAAATGAATATGTATCGTATAAGAAATACCGTGTTTTATGTTGAACATTTACTTTATGGTATTATTTAATTTTTCCAGCATTTCATTAATTTGGGCATCAGTTAATCCATGTGCTCTGCTTCCCTGTTCGATAGTTTCATAAATTCCTATATGGCAACCAATACAATGCAAACCATATGATGCAAGAATAGAAGCTGCCACGGGGTATTTTTGAACGAGTTCACCAAATGTCATATCTTTTGTAATGGATGTTTTCATTGTTATAACCTCATATATACTTACTGCTATAATTATTGTAAGCTAATTATAGCAATTATATAATATTTTTTCATATTATTAATGTAATAATCTTTACTATATGATAGATTAAATTTAAGGTTTAAACATACATATATTTATATAAGCGTTTATAATAAGTTATTTTTTTATTGAATATAATTTCATGGATATCTATTATGGCATTCATGTAGTCTAGAAATACGATTAAGAAAACATGAAAATCTCAACATCATTTTCTGAGTAGCTATATTAAAAATAGTATGAAACAACAAATAAAGAATAGAAAAACTATTAAAACCAGGATAATCATTTATTGCATTATATGTTTAATAATTTTATATAAACATATCAATGTATTGGCTGATAGTTATGCAAATGCCAGTTTGTCTGATTGTTTGCAGATTGCATTGCAGAATAACATTAGTATAAAAATCGCATTTGAGGAAGTAAACGGTGCTTTATCTAATGTAAAGATTACAAAAGGGAGCAACAATATCCAGGTAAATGGGGAATTGCGGACAATAGAAATTTTAAAGTCTGATGCTGCTAACAGCTCATTCAATGTACCTGGCAAGGATACATTAATAGGGTTATTTATTGGTGCTTCAGCAACTTATAAATTATACGATGCTAACAAAAGTAATTATGAACAGCTTAAATTCTTAGAATATAATTTAGCAATATTATCTGCTTTAAAGATAAAAAATAATGTCATGCGAGATGTAAAGATAACGTATTATCAACTGTTGCTTGCAAAAAAGAAAAGTGAATTATTGGAAAAATTAGTAAAAAGTTTTGAAATAAAATATCTGAATGCTGAGCAATTATTTACAAGTGGTCAACGTACAATGGTTGATGTTTCAAAAGCTCAGGTTGATCTGACAAATGCCAGATTAAAATATGAGAGGGCTCAAAATGATGCTACAAAAATCAAGAGCACATTGGTTTCTTTAATGGGTATGCAATCAGATGGCTTTGATATTGACACGGCAGGATTTGATATTAATAATGTAGTAAAAGAGCTGCCATATAATTATGATGAATTGTTACAATTAGCTTTGTTGTATTCATTTGACATAAAATCTGCAGAGATAAATCAGGAACTATCTAAAACTCAAATCAATATAGAAAAGGATAAGCGTTTGCCACAATTAAATGTGGTAGCTTCGCTTGGATATGAAAATAGGGAGATACAGAATGGTTCTTTTAGCGAATCATTATCTGATAGAGGTAATTGGAAACCAACATTTCACGCAGGTGTTAGTGCAAATTTCCCAATCTATACCAGTGGTGTAGTTTCTTCCAGTATCGATAGAGCAATGATATCATATAATAAAGCTATCTATAATGTAAAAACTGTTACAGATAGCATAACAAGTAATATCAAAAGTTATTATACCACAATTAATGATATTAAAATTCAATTAGACATTGCACAACAATTGATTGATAATGCAAAGAAGTATCTTGATTTGGTACAAAAAAATTACGATATAGGCATAATTACACAAAATGAATTGCAGGATGCTGAACTTAATTATATTCAAGCCAATATTGATTATATGCAAATTATTACAGATTATTATGTAAATTTTCATTATTTAATCAGTTTGTTGTGTATTGATGAAAATACATTATTTTCTAAGGGGGCTGCCTTGAAATGATTAAATCATTTTTAACAAAAAGAAAAACAATAGTTATCATTGGAATTATATTGATTGCGATAGTGATTATTATACGTCCATGTTCTGATAAATCGGGATATGAATATGATTTTGGTCAGGTTAGTATTGGGGATGTATCAAGAACGATATCCACTACCGGAACGATTGATTTACTTAATCCCGTTTCCATTCTATCTCAGGTGGATGGTGTTGTTAAAAAGGTTTATGTTGATTTTAATCAAAGAGTTAAACAGCATCAATTATTAGCAATAATAGATGCAGGTGATTTGAATAATGAAATTGCAAAGATGCAAAAGACAATTGAGCGTCTTAAAATAGATCTTCAAAATACAGAAAAAGATTTAAATGTTAAAAGAAGTATGTATAAAGAAAATATGATCTCCAATAATGCTTTGCAATTGGCAGAAAATGAATATAAAAAAATGCAATTATCATATAGCTCCGTAATTGTTGATTACAATAATCTACTTCAAATGCTCAGGGATACAAAAATTTATGCTCCAATAAGTGGTATAATTGTTTCTCGCGATATAAATGAATCTGATCCCGTTACACGTAATAAGAGATTATTTTTAATGGTTGATGATCTTAAAAATATGAGTATAACAATAAGCATTGATGAAACTGATATTGGTAAAGTAAAAACAGGGCAGATCATTAAATTTACTGTTAATGCCTATCCTGATCAGATGTTTCATGGTACAATAAAGCAAATACGTTTTAATCCAATAAATAGGGGTGGTGTGATTACCTATGATGCTATTGCAATATGTGATAATTCGCAATATCTATTAAAACCTGGCATGACAGCTATTGTTACCATCGAAGTAGAAAAAAAGCAAAAAATTTTAATAGTACCAAATGAAGCATTAACTGTTATACCGCCTACTATTGATATGTTTAAGCTGGATAAAAACAAAAAATATGTATGGAAAAAGAAAGGGGGTAATATTGTGCCTGTTGAGATTCAAACCGGACTGCTTGGAGATTCATATACTGAAATATTAAAAGGAAATGTAAAAAATGGTGATAAGATACTAATTAGAGTCAGGAAATCCGTGTCAATTAAATAATTATGAATAGTTAATCTATGAATGCAGCAATAATAGGTATAGAAAATTTACATAAAATTTATAAATTAAGCGAAGAAATTTCTGTTCATGCTTTAAAGGGTGTTAATTTCAAAGTCAAACGTGGTGAATTTGTAGCCATAATGGGTGCTTCTGGTTCGGGTAAATCCACTTTCATGAATATCATAGGCTTTTTAGATACACCAACATCAGGGCGATATATACTGGATGGTATTGATGGTACTTCACTAAATGAAAACCAAAAAGCTGAGATCCGAAACAGAAAGATTGGCTTTGTTTTTCAGGGATTTAATCTGCTTTCACGAACACCTGCAATTGAAAATGTAGAGTTGCCTCTATTTTATAGAGGTGGATTTTCTCATGAAGAGATGAGAGAAAGAGCAGGCAAATTTTTGGCTATGGTAGGGTTGTCCGGAAGGGAAACGCATCATCCAAATAAACTGTCAGGTGGTGAGCAGCAAAGAGTAGCTATAGCCAGAGCATTGGTTAATGATCCTGCTATTTTACTGGCGGATGAACCTACCGGAAATCTTGATTCAAAAAATACCTCTGAAATTATGAATATTTTTACCTATCTAAATAAAGAGTATAATCTCAGTATAGTTATGGTAACGCATGAACCTGATGTTGCAGAGTATGCTGATAGGAAGGTTATTTTTAAAGATGGGCTTATTATTGATGAAGTAATTATAAAAAAGTTGAAGAAAAGAAAAAAGTAACATGGATTTTTCAAATCTGTTAATAACAGCGCTCAGGGCGCTGGCAAAGAATAAGGTTCGCTCTATTCTTACGAGCATTGGTATTGTAATTGGTGTTTCATCGGTTATCGTTATGATTGGTATAGGGCAGAGTGCCAGTATAGCTGTAGAGGAAAGGGTAGGTACCTATGGTAAAAATGCTATGGAGATAGCATCATATCGTAATTTGCTTACTGAAAATGACAGTATTTATATCAAAAATAACATACCTCAGGTAAATTATGTTTCAATTGTTATTACAAAATCAAATGTACAGATAAATTATAAAGATCGTGCATTGATGAGTGCATTATATGGTGTTGAGAATGATTATTTTAAAATGAAAATATGGCCATTGTTTTCAGGAAGGTATTTTACCGATATGGAAATTGATACTCATGAAAGAGTTGTTATCATAGGTTCAACGGTAATGAGGGAGATTTTTTTATATGAAGAGCCAATTGGTAAGACAGTGATTATTAATAGTGTTCCATTTAAAGTAATAGGTGTTCTTTCAGAATTGGGACAGTCATTTGGTGGAAAAGATTTTGATAATATTGTCATCATGCCTTATGGAACAGTTCAAAGGAAAATTGAAGGTAATAGAAAAATAGATCGTATATATGTCTCTGTATATTCTGAGCAGCAATTGGATGAAACAATTAAATATATACGGGATTATTTACATCGAGTTCATCGAATACCTCCAGATGTCAATGAATTCAGAATTACAACAAGCAAAGAAAGACTGGAAATGGCTGAATATATTTCCAAGACATTGGCAATGCTTTTAGCCGGTATCGCTTCAATATCACTATTTGTAGGCGGTGTGGGGATTATGAATATCATGCTTGTCTCTGTCAGTGAGCGTACCAGAGAGATAGGTATACGAATGGCAATAGGAGCAAAACGGCGTGATATATTAAGCCAGTTTTTAATTGAATCTATTACACTGAGTGGATTAGGAGGTATAATAGGTATACTATTAGGATTGTTTTTCTATTATATAATTACTTATATAGTTGATTGGCCTTACATTTTTTCTTTTACATCAGTTATAATATCATTCCTATTTTCATGTGCTGTTGGTATATTCTTTGGTTACTATCCTGCAAAAAAAGCATCTGATTTAAAACCTATAGAAGCATTACGATATGAATAAGTAGTATTTATAATTTTTTTCTCAAATCCCTTCAAGACATAATCCTCTTTTTTCCGATATTATATACGACATAAAAAATTTTTAAACTATATGTTTATGTTTTGATTTTATTACATAACCTGGATTAACAAATTGCGAATCAAGGGGAAGTATTAAGAAGAGGTGATATCAATTGAAAGATATTATAGCTATTAAACGGTTTAAACGGTTTTTACAAACTGAAAAAGGGTTATCTCCTAATTCAATTTACTCTTATATCTATGATTTAAAAAAGTTTTCAGATTTTTTAGCAAATAAAAATAAAACTATTCTTAATGCTTCACAAGAGGATATAGAGCAATTTTTGTTTTTTGAAAAAAATAAAAAAAGAAACTCAGCACGTACACTTGCACGATCATTGGCAGCGATAAGGCAGTTTTATAATTATATGGCAAATATAGAACATATAGCCAATCCTACAGTGAAAATTGAAACTCCTCATTTTCAGAAAGCATTACCTGATTTTTTATCTATAGAAGAGATAGACAGGTTGTTTTCTTCAATACGTGAGGATGATATGTATCAATTACGTGACAAAACAATATTTGAGCTTCTATATTCAGCAGGATTGAGAATATCTGAAGCAGTTGAGTTAAAAGCTGTAGATGTTGATTTAAAAAATAAATTTATTAAGGTTATGGGGAAGGGGAATAAGGAACGTATTGTACCAATTGGAGATGAGGCTATACGTTTAATAGAAAAATATATGAGAGATTCAAGACCTGTTATTTTAGGTAGCAGGATGAGTGAATATCTTTTCATAAGCAAAAAAGGTGGTATGTTAAACAGAAAATCAGTATGGAGATTATTAAAAGGGTATGCGCAAATGGTAAATATACGAAAAAATATTACTCCACATACATTGCGTCATTCATTTGCAACACATCTTTTAGAACGAGGTGCTGATTTAAGAGCAGTCCAGGAATTATTAGGGCATGTAGATATTTCAACAACACAAATTTATACTCATCTAGCACGAAAACAATTGCAAGAAATTCATAAACGTTTTCATCCAAAAGGATAACAGGTATGCTTCTTGGTATGCCCACAATATGTAAGATGCGATTGTATGTAATAATTGCTCTTTTAGTTATGATTGGATGTGTCCCATCCCCTGAGTATCTTGCTAAAACAGGAAAACGGGTTGGACTGGATAATGATTATATAAGAGTGCTTTTATTGAAAGATCAGGTAAAAGTTATAATAGAAACTACTTCCAAAACAAAAGTTGTGCAATTGAGTAATGGTACTATTCTTTATAATGGTAATCCAAAACATTTGGAATATTTTATCCATAAATTACCAGAAACTTTGCAATTTGAAACATGGAATAACGAGATTATTGTTAACGGAATTAAAGTACGAGGAATGATTCAACTAATTCCTGTTGTTGGAAAAATACAGGTGGTGAATGTTTTAAAAATGAATGAATATCTTTATGGTGTGTTGCCATCTGAAATCATGCCTGGTTGGCCAATAGAAACTTTAAAAGCACAGGCAGTTGCTGCACGAACATATGCATATTACCATATCATGAAAAATAACAGTACATATTATGATTTAGATGCATCAACCAATTTTCAGGTTTATAGGGGGGCGATTTCAGAAACCGAAACTACAAATAAAGCTGTTGATAGTACATCAGGTATCATTATGGTTTACAATAGTATCCCTATTTTAGCATATTTCCATTCAACTTGTGGCGGTAGAACAGCTGATGATAGATTTGTCTGGAAGGGTGAGGATTTACCGTATCTAACTTCGGTAAATTGTTCATACTGTAAAAACTCCCCAGTCTATAGCTGGCAGGTCAATATCTCTTTAGATGAAATATATGAAGCATTACTAAAAAAATATAAGACTGTTGGTCAGATTAAAGCTATTACTTTAGGCAGAGAAGATAATCGTGTATCAAATATAAAAATAGAACATTCGAATGGTATAATACGGATGACAGGAAATGACTTTAGAATGATGTTTGAAACAAAAAAAATAAAAAGTTTATATTTTGAAGCAAATCAAACTCATGATGGGCTTACACTGAATGGACATGGTTGGGGACATGGTGTTGGGATGTGTCAATGGGGAGCAAAAGAAATGGCAGGACGAGGTAAAAATTTTTATGATATTCTAAAATATTATTATCGCGGTATTTCAGTTGTATCAATAAATACAGTCCCACAAAAATATAGAAAATCTAATTTTTAATATGCTGGTTTAAATTGATAAACAAATATACTTGCAAATAATTATGTTTTCTAATTGTTGGGTCCTATGAAAAAAAAAATCTATACCCTTAGTGATTTTGATTATTTTCTTCCAGAAGAACTTATTGCTCAATATCCAGCAGAACATCGTGGAATGTCGCGATTATTAATTGTTAACCGGAAGGATGGTCAGCTAATACATGACTCATTTTATAATATATCTCACTATCTGCATAAAGATGATATTCTTATTTTTAACAATGCAAAAGTAATACCTGCTCGAATTTATTGTAGACGTTCAACTGGTTCAAAAGTTGAATTAGTTTTAACAAAACATGATACAATAAATAATACATGGATAGCAATTTGCAATAGGTTAAAACGACTAAAAGCAGGTGAAATACTTTATCCAATAGGTAATGAAAATATAAATATTATCATAACAGAAAAACTTGATGATGAGATAATTATTAAAACAAATCCCGATTTGTCAAATGATATATTAGCAAAAATTGGTCAATTGCCTCTGCCTCCGTATATACAACGTGCTCCTGAACCTATGGATTATGAGCGTTATCAAACGGTGTATGCTAAAAAAGAAGGTGCAGTGGCAACACCAACTGCTGGATTACATTTTACTGAAGAAATATTGAAACAATTACACAATAAAGGGGTTGCTATTGCTTTTCTAACATTATATGTTTCATGGGGTACATTCCATCCTGTACGACACGAAGATATTTCACAACATACCATGCATTATGAGGAATACTATCTTCCTCCAGAAACAGTTGATGCCATTTATAACGCTAAATCTAAAGGTGGTAGAGTAATAGCTGTTGGAACTACTTCTTTGCGAGTTCTTGAATCTGTTTATAAAGAAGGGGAATATATTTCGGGATATGGAGAAACAAATTTATTTATTTATCCGCCTTACACAATACAATCAGTGGATGCACTAGTAACTAATTTTCATACTCCAAAATCTACATTGTTAATGCTTGTATCAGCATTTGCTGGATATGATTGTATCATGAATGCATATGATGAAGCAATAAAACATCATTATCGATTTTTCTCGTATGGTGATGCAATGTTGATAATATAAAGAAATAAAAAAAATTATAGCAAGCAACACTCTCACTGTCGGCGTTAACTCTTCTTCAGGTATTTCAGGTATTTCAGGTATTTGTATCTTTATGTCCATGGGGACATGATAATAGTACTCATTAAAATTAATAGTCTTTTTTTATTTACCTGCATTTTTTGAGCAGTTACCCTTTAAAAATAAAAAATAATTAAAAAAACTGTTGACATATTTTTATGTCTTCTGTAACTTGATAATTGATTGGATGTCCAATTAAAGTAACTTATTACCTGATTGAATGTCCATTCAAATATTTATTCTGATATTATAATAAAATGTTAATGAAAGGATGTTTGCACACTCATACTACATGTTCAGATGGAACGCTAACACCGCAACAGGTAGCTCTCATTTACGAGGAGAAGGGTTATGATTTTATTGCACTTACTGATCATGATTATCTTTTAAAACCTGGATTTGAGAAAATATACAATAACGTCAAAACCTCTTTGATGCTTTTTTCAGGAATAGAATTAACAGTATTTTTAAAAGGATATATTCATATTAACAGAATATTTGGAGATGTAAACTTACTACATATATTTAATCATTTACCAGAATACGATCTCGATATTGGACAAATTATGAATAGGTTATATTATCTTCAGAAAATGTTTCAAATAGATGCAGTTGAGATAACGGCTAAAGGATTTAAAGTGGATGGATTTGATACAATACATCTACCCTATCATTCTATTGTTTCAGATGATGCTCATACAGAGGTTGGTATTGGAAGAGCATGGATTGAACTGGATGCAAAAAAAAATAAAGACTCAATATTAAGAACTATCAAGCATGGTGATTTTTGGAATTGCTATTGCTAAAGTATGATATAGTTTAAGTATTATAAATTTTTATATGGAGGTTCGTGGGTTATGGCAAATAGAGTTGCTATCTGTGCTGTTGCTCAAATCAAAAATGATCCTAATCTTTGGCATGCTCGTTTCCAGAACATGCTATTGGAATGTTTTGAAGGTATCATATCCCAGACAAATGTTGGTTTTGATATGGAAAAGGGAATCCGCACTGTTTTAACATGCTCAGATGATGTTTGGGATGCGCGTACTATCTCTGATAATGCAATAACTGATGTTGTTGGGGCTCATTTCAGAGGTGAAGAAAAAATTGCACAGGAAAGTTTGAATGGTTTGGGGTATGCAATGGCATGTATCCTTTCCGGGCATGATGATATCATTTTGTACATGGGGCATATGAAGGAATCACAAACTGAAAGCAGGGGTATGTGTACCAATTTGGCATTTGATCCATTTTATTGCAGACCATTAGGAATGGATTTTGTAAATGTTAATGCTATGCAGGCAAGGGCGTATATGGCTACTTCTGGTATCAATGAAGAACATTTAGCTAATATTGTTGTACGTTCAAGAAAAAATGCGAAAAAAAATCCTTATGCACGAAACAATGTATTAGTTAAAGAAGATGATGTCATGAAATCCCCTTTGTTGTCTGATCCTTTGCGAGAGCTTCATTATTACCCTGCGACTGATTGGGCTTTTGGGATGCTTTTGTGCAACGAAAAAAGAGCAAAAGAATTTACAGATAAACCGGTATGGATGACTGGATTTGCCAACTGCATTGATAGCTATTTTTTAGGCGATAAAGATTTAACTTCCAATTTTACTCTAAAAAATGCAACTGAACGTGCATTAAAAAAAGCCGGGATCAAAGGATTAAAAAACAATTTTGAGTTATATGAATTATGTGATCATGCAGCATATCAATTGCCTATGTGGGCAGAGGGTATTGGTTTAATAAAAGATGGAGATGGTGGTAAATGGATAAGTGAAGGCGGATTGGATGAATGCAATATAAACATTTCAGGAGGAATGTTAAATGGGAATCCATTGCTTTTAGGAGGCGCGGCGAGAGTTATAGAGTGCTTTTATCAGTTAAGAGGCGAAGCAGATAAAAGACAGGTCAAAGGTGTCAAACGTGCATTGGCACAGAGTACCTATGGGGCAGCCGGTCAGCATCAGGCTGTTGTAATTATGGAAGTTTAGAGGAGGTAAGCTCATGGCAATAGAGAAAAATAGAAATGTGGCAATAATAGGTATTGGACAGACAAAGCATTCAAGTCATAGAGAGGATGTTAATCAGCCGGAGATGATTTATGAAGCTGTTTCATCTGCATTGAAGGATGCTAATTTAAGTATCAAGGATGTTGATTGTGTTGTCCATGGGAATATGGAGCTATTTGAAATGATCCATCAGCCTGATTTATGGCATGTATTAGGTACGGGTGCATATGGCAAGGATAGCATACGCATAACAACTGGAGGAACAGTTGGAGCAACGATAGCATGTGTTAGTGATAACCTTATAGCTTCCGGGATGTATGATGTCGTTATGGCTATTGGCTTTGAGAAACTACAGGAAGGACATACTACAGGTGGCATTACCAATATGGCTGATCCATTATGGTTCAGGAATCTGCAAACCGGAGCATTAACTGGTTCAACAGCGTATGATGTTATGCAGGAATTTGGAGAGGATAGAGCAAAGCGTGCTTCAATGATGTACCGTATTATTATGGATAAGCATGCATGCTTAAATCCCAATGCTCATAGAGCATTTGGACTTGAGTTTGATCAGATAGAAACATTAATGAATACATCTCCTCAATTGGTTGGAGAACTCAGGCTTATACACATGTGTTCGCAATCTGATGGTGCATGTGCTGTTATATTAGCCAGTGAGAAAAAAGCAAAAGAGCTATCAAAAAAACCTGTTTGGATACGTGATCATATTACCATACACCGTGAGGAAACATTTAATATATTTGGCTATCACCAAAAATATCCTGTATATAAAACTCATAAATTTGCTGCTGAACAATTGTTCAAACGGAACGATATTAAACAACCACTGGAATATTTTGATGTTTTTGAGATGTATGATCCAGCTTCATGGTGGGGTTTAGATTGGTTGCGTGATTTCTTTTTTCTAAAAGGGGATGAACATTTAAAACTGGTGGAAAATAAAGAGATCATGATTGGAGGATCAATGCCAATAAATCCATCAGGAGGAGTCATCGCTACAAATCCTATTGGAGCTACTGCATTATTGCGTGTTGCTGAAGCTGCCTTGCAGATAAGAGGAGATGCTGGAGCGCATCAGATACCCAATAACGTGAAACATGCTTTGGCTTCAGGGTTTGGTGGGACTATGTGGACGGTTCTTATGTTACTAGAAAAAGAATTAAACTGGTAGGAGGGTGCTATGGAATATTGGGGAGTTAAAGTTGAAGATATATTTAATACTATGCATAACAGGTTTAGACCTGAAGGTGCCAAAGGAGTAGTTGCTGAATTTGGTTATGATATCATTGGGGAAGGTAAATGGAAAATAAAAGTTAATGACGGTGAGTTAGAAGTTATCAAAACAGATGATATCAGTAACTGTGTTGCAGTTATGGTATGTGATGGGGAAACGTTTGTTGGAATTAATATAGGCAAGGTTGATGCTACAAATGCTTTTACATCAGGTAAGGTAAAGGTAGAAGGTGATTTTGGTCAGTTTGGAAAAACAGCAAAGATGTTTAAAAAATTTGTACTAAAAAAAGCTGCTATGTCTGTTAGAGATTATATTTTAGATATGTTTGGTACATTGGTACAGCGTTTCCAACCCAATAATGCACCACAAGAAGCAATTATAGTATATGATATAGGTGGTGAAGATGGTGGTGTATGGACTGCGTATATCAAAGATGGAAAATGCGAATTGAAAGAAGAATCACCTGCAAAATTTTCCGTGAAATTAGAAGTACAGGAGGCTAAAGACTGGGTGGATGTAATGCTGGGTAAAACAGATGCATTTTCACTTCTTTCTGCAGGGAAAGGTTCAATAGTTGGTGAAACTCAGATAGCGTTGAAATTAGAAGAGATATTCTCTAAATATCAGGATCCAATGGCTGGCGGCACTCCTGAGCAGGAACTTGTTGTATTAAAAAAAATTATTTCAGTTGATCAAAAATTTTCAACAGGTCCAGTAATGGGTAAATTTTTAAATGCATTAAAGAATAAGAAAATACTGGGAAACAAATGCCCAAAATGTGGCCGTATTCAATTGCCGGCACGTGAAGTATGTGCTGAATGTCGTGTGCGTGTAGATGAATGGGTTGAAGTTGGCCCTAAAGGTCAGGTTCGCTATATGGAATATGTGTACTATGCAAGTCCTGACCCGTTAACAGGTGAAACCAGGGAGACACCGTATGGAATGGCAAATATATTATTAGATGGATGCAAAGGTAATGATACATTTGCACATTTAATTCGCCGTGATCAGATAGACCTGATAAAAGGTGGAAAAGACGATGTTAGCGGTACACGTGTTAGACCTGTATGGAATGAGCACAGAACGGGGAGCATCTTTGATATAAAATATTTTGAGATTGATGAATGATGGAGGAACGATATGGCACTTGTATATGATAAAAAAGATTGTTTTATTGTTGAAGGAAAATTAGCTTTACCATATTCTTACTTTGCAGGAAGAGTAGGTAGTACCTTTATTACAACTCTACGGGATAAGAAAAAGATAATGGGGGTAAAATGTCCCGTTTGTAATAAAGTATATTTGCCGCCCAGACAAACATGTGAACGTGATTTAACTGATATAAGGGACAATTGGGTAGAGGTACAGCCTGCTGGTGAAGTGGTTAATTTTACTGTAGTGCGTTATGATGACAAATATTTACCACGCAAAGCACCATTTGTTATGGCTTTAATTAAACTGGATGGAGCTGATACACCAATAGTTCATATCCTTGATGGAGTTTCACCGGAAGAAGTCGTGATAGGGATGAAGGTTGAGGCAGTGTTTTCATCTTCACCAACGAACACTATTCTGGATATTGCACATTTTGCACCAAAGAAACCAGAAAAAGTTTATGTTTCCCAACGCAAAACAGGTGCAAAAGAAAAAGAGGGGGCTCAACCAATTTCTGATGAAGAAAAATTAAAACAAGAAAGGAGGAAAGGAATGTCAAAAAAGGTTATTATTACAGCAGCATTATCAGGGGCTGCAACTATGAAGAATCAAAATCAAGCAGTGCCCTATACACCTCAGGAGTTTGCAGAAGAATCATATAAATGCTATAAAGCAGGTGCAGCTATGATTCATGTACATGCTCGTGAAGATAATGGTATGCCAACACATGATCATAAGCGTATTAAAGATACCCATGATGCTATAAAAGAAAAATGTCCCGAGTTGATTGTTAATTTAAGTTCAGCAGTGGGTATGGGTAAAACACCTGAACAACGTATAAGCCAGATACTTTATGTAAAACCTGAGATGGCTTCACTGAATACCAATACTATGAACTTCAGTATTGTCGATAGAAAAACTGGTAAAGTATTTATAGACTTTATATTTGAAAATACATTTACGATGTTACAGGATTTTGGCAAAGCAATGGAAGAAAACAACATAAAGCCTGAGGTGGAAGTATATGATCTTGGTGGGCTTGATAATTGGTTTTTGATAGCTAAGCAGGGATTTTTTACAAAGCCATATAATTTCAATTTTGTATGGGGTGTTGCAGGAGGCATGGAATTTAGGCCTGATATGTTCATGGTTTTGAAGAATGCATTACCGGAGGGTGCAAATTTTACAACATGTGGTGTTGGAACAGAACAGTTCCCTTCAATAAATTTGTCATGCATGGTTGGAGGACATATGCGGGTTGGTCTTGAAGATAATATTAGAATTCCTACCGGTGAATTGGCAAAGGGAAGTTATGAGCAGGTTGAATGGGCGGTAAAAATTGCACAAATATTGGGTAGAGAACCAGCTACTCCGGATGAAGCACGAGAAATTATGGGTCTGAAAAAACAATAATATTTCTTATCCCTGCATCTGCTTATTATCACGGATAGATGCAGGGAATATCTATTTTGTACGATAGTTATTTGTAAACTACTGGCACATTGAGAAATTACGATTATACCAATGATGTGATGACATTAGCTATTTGATGAGGAGATGTGATTTGATAGAGTTTGGGAATTTTGAGTAACGATGATTTTAAAAATGGTTAATGGAAGCATATGGTTTTTATCTGTTAGCATACCATTAATGATGATGGTTTTAGTTAAGAAGTTGTTCATGGCCAGCGTGCAACCACCTATAAGGAATGAAAATAGGTTGCATGACAAACCCCGTAAGGATGACATTATACTATCAGTATTGACGATTACAATGTAGATTCCGGGTCAAGCCCGGTATGACGTTGAGTAGGACGTCATCCTGAATTTATTTCAGGATACAACGTTACATGTTGAGATTCCAGATTAAGCATGGAATGACAGGGATGCATATTACATAGGTATGGATGAGATAATGCGTACTTTTACTATATGCAATTAAAATTCAGGATTGAATTATGAATGATAAATGTTATTATCAGATAGAAAAAGAAAATGTTGCTGTAGTTTATTTTAATAATCCACCAATTAATGCTTTAGATACTGAAACAATGGAATCGTTTGAAGAAATTATGAGGATATTGATAACCGATGATAAAGTGCATGTTATCGTGCTCACGGGGAAAGGCTCTACATTTATAGTTGGTGCTGATGTAAATGAAGTCGCAAAAGTTAATACCTTCGATAAAGGGGTAGAAATTACAACGAAAGCACAGGCAATAGTTTCATTATGTGAACTATCGCCCAAACCAGTTATTGCAATGATTAATGGGTTGTGTTTAGGTGGTGGGATGGAGATAGCTCTTTCCTGCCATATCAGGATTGCAAGTAATACAGCTCAGATGGGTTTGCCGGAGATAATGCTGGGTATTATTCCGGCATTTGGTGGAACACAGCGTAGTCCACGACTGCTTGGCAAGGCTAAAGCACTGGAGTTTATGTTAACAGGAATGTTTATTAATATGCAGGAAGCATTACAAATAGGATTGGTTAATAGAGTTTATGCTCCCGATGAATTAATTGAAGAAAGTTTAAAGTTTGCTTCTTCAATTGCAAAGAAAGGACAGATTGCTGTACGATCTATTGTAGAAGCAGTCATGAAGGGTAGCTCAATGAATCTGGAAGATGGATTACGATTGGAAAGTACCCTGTTTGGGAGGTTAGCTGAATCACATGATAAAAAAGAAGGTATCGATGCATTTTTAAATAAAAGAAAACCAATATTTAAACATTGTTAAGAAATTGGAGGCAACGCATGGAGGAAAAAACGATTAATCAGGTTTTTAGGAATAGAGTGCAAAAATATGGTTCACGCATAGCTCTTGAAAAAAAATTAAATGGCAAATGGGAAAGTGTTTCATGGGAAGATTATTATAAAAGGGCTGCATATGTTGGATTGGCGTTAAATGACATGGGATTGCAAAAAGGTGATAGGGTATCATTGCTTTCAGAAAACCGTTTGGAATGGCTTTATGCTGATATGGGCGTTCTGGGAGCTGGAGGTTGCATAGTCCCTATTTATCCTACTTTAATTGATGATGAAGTTGAGTATATAGTTTCCCATTCTGATTCAAAATTTTTAATAGTAGAAAATAACGCTCAATTACAAAAGGGTTTGTATACTGCAAAGCGTTATCCTGGTTTAAAAAAGATTATTGTTATAGATACAACTGAAGTTAATGTTAATCCCATGATTATGGATTATAATGAGCTTCTTGATAAAGGAAAAGTGTTATATAATAAAAATCCTGAAGCATTTGCATCATTAGCTGATACTATTGCTCAGGATGATCTTGCAACCATAGTGTATACATCAGGAACTACCGGTGTTCCTAAAGGAGCTATGATTACCCATAAAAATATCATGGCAGTTATAAAGGCACTTGATACCATTGAACCTCATTATGCATATGATAGTGATCAAACTGTACCATTTTTACCGCTTAGCCACGTTTTTGAAAGAGTAGCAGGGCACTTTTATGGAATGTATGTAGGTATAACTGCATCATATGCAGAAAGTTTAGATACGTTAATACAGGATATTCAGGAAAAACGGCCAACAGTTGTGCTGGCAGTTCCCCGTGTTCTTGAAAAGGTATATCAGCAAATAATATCACAGGTACAGGAGCAATCACCTTTTAAGCAAAAGGTATTTTATTGGGGGCAAAAAGTTGGCAGTAAAATCAGTGAATTGAGAGAGCAGAAAAAAAATCCAGGATTTAATTTGTCCTTGAAATATAAAATAGCATATGCAATAATTTTTAAGAAGTTGCAAAATGCATTAGGTGGTAGAGTTCGCTGGATGACAGCTTCAGGCGCTCCAACAGCAAGAGAAATAATTTTATTTTTTAATTCAGCCGGAATTATGGTTATTGAAGGATATGGAATGACCGAATGCTGTGCTCCAGCAACCATGAGCAATATTGCTGATTATAGAATT